>Ga0208379_1000453_pt1 | contig 18039 bp, 12 predicted proteins | sample CryBogCBE02Aug07_FD_184559 | JGI IMG/M metagenome (GOLD analysis project Ga0208379, IMG submission 184559) | Freshwater microbial communities from Crystal Bog, Wisconsin, USA - CBE02Aug07 (SPAdes) | ecosystem: Environmental > Aquatic > Freshwater > Lake | place: Crystal Bog, Wisconsin, USA... | reverse complement strand
ATTAGTAGGAAATAGTATGAATGTATCCATCTTGCGAGTTAACTTGATAGACTTTAATACTAGCTAGATACAAAAAAGGAACTCGGCAAAATATTTTCCGCCTGTTTAACAAAAACATCGCCTTTTGGGGATTTCTCCCCCCCGATAACTTATAGATTGTTTTGTACAAAACTAGTAACTAGTGTTATTAGTTTGCTGGTTTTATCGGGGGGGAGAAAGAATAAATCTGCGGGAGGGGGATTTCTCCCCCCCGATAAGAAGAGCGTGGTTACGCCTGCTTGGTAGGCAGATTTTTCAGAATTAGTTATAGGAACGTATTATAGTAGACTTTAGGAAAGATAAGCTAAGTCTAAGCTAGCGGGTTCATACCCCGAAAATGAGGCTCGCCTCTCTCTCTAGGAAAGTTTGAATCTAGCTTTAGTTTTGTTTTAGGTTGAGTATATATACAAACACACGGTTTAAATAATAGTACTTGTAGTATACAATTTTAATTATTATAGAGGATAGAATTAGTTAAATCTATAACGGGCCGGCTAAAGGCGTGCCAGCCGCCGCGGTTAGACGTAGGGCCCCAATGAAACACAAGGATAAATGAAGCAAATTAGAGAAAGGCAGGCCGCACTACTATCTAAGAGTTTTGAGTGAAATCAGTAACTACTTGAATTAGCTCGTTTCCCCTTTATAAAAAGCTTTAAAAGTTAGGACTAAAACTAGGATTAGATACCCTATTATTCTAACTATAGCCATCCTGGGTACTAAAAGAGGTGCTTCAAACCTAAAGATTTTGGCGGTACCCCAGCCTGACAGAGGAGCTTGTCCTATAATTGATAATCCCCGATAAACCTTACTTAATTTTGTCATTCCGTTTGTATATCGCCGTTGTCGGGTTACTCTGGAAAGATGTCTCCCAAATGAATAATTTAGTCACTTCAGGTCAAGATGCAGTTTATAATTAAGAAGAGATGAGCTACAATAGAAATTATCTATACGGATTACGGGATAAAACCCCTATAAAGGCGGATTTGTCGGTAAAAAAGCTTAAGAAAAGCTTTTTGAATGGTGCTCTGAGGTATGTACATATCGCCCGTCACCCCCCTCCTAAGAGGGGGTAAGTCGTAACAAAGTAAGTGTACCGGAAGGTGCACTTAGACAGTACAGATAGTCGACATTCATTAACTGAGATTTAGCTTAAACTAAAGCTCTCCGTTTACATCGGAGTGATACCTTGATAGGTAGTCTCAAGTACTATGCCAACACATAGCCCCCGAATTCATATTTATTAGGGCTTGATAATTTCACTTAGTGGTACCGCGGCCGGGTCTTCAGATATGCGTGCTAGCAGTTAAGTAGAAGCTTGCCACAGCCGTTAATCTCTAACTAAAAAGCTTAGTTTAATTTTTATAGGATAAACAAATTAACTATTTTTATGTTTAGTATCTGATAGAGAAAAAGTATAAGACTGATAGAGTAGAGTATCGAAAGAGAAGGAAAACATAATAGTATAAAAAAGAAGGCTATTCGCTGTACCTTGTGTATTAGGGTTTAGCAAACTTATCTTTAGATAAAGAACTCCCGAAATAATTGTGAGCTATAGTTTTGTGTTAGTATGTGTATCATAACATTTTACAACTTTACTATTGGGGTGAAACGCCAACCGTACTTTTATATCTGGTTCCTTAAGAAATTAATTTAATTTAGCCCCCTACTGAGCTTTATGATTCTTATGTCTCTAGAAGTAGTAGGGGTGAAAGGTTTAAAAGGATGAGCTTTTAACCCATAGCTAGTGTATCTTTTCATGGATAATTTAGCAATAAAAGATTTAATAGTAATCTATTTTGATATATATGTTATAATTTATGTTTTTACAGATAAAATTTATTATGAGATCACTAAAAATATTAAGGTAATTAACTTAATAAAATATTAATGTAAAGATGCTAAAATTAGTAGGAAATAGTATGAATGTATCCATCTTGCGAGTTAACTTGATAGACTTTAATACTAGCTAGATACAAAAAAGGAACTCGGCAAAATATTTTCCGCCTGTTTAACAAAAACATCGCCTTTTGATAATAAAAGGTACCACCTGCCCTATGCTAATAGTAAATGGCCGCGGTATTTTGACCGTGCTAAGGTAGCATAATCATTAGTCTCTTAATTAGAGGCTGGTATGAATGGTAAGACGAGAAAATTACTGTCTCTTTTGTAACCTCTGAATTTTATTTTTAAGTGAAAAAGCTTAAATGATTTTAAAGGACGATCAGACCCTATAGAGCTTTAATTAATTTATTCGCTAGGTTAATGGGGTTATAATTAAAGAATAAATTTATTTTCGTTGGGGCGACGGGAAGATTTAGATAACACTTCCTTTATTTTAAACACTTATAGATGAATAGTTGAGCCTTAGAGAGAGCTTATGAGACTAAGTTACCTTAGGGATAACAGCGTAATTTTTCTGGAGAGTTCTTATCGATAGAAGAGTTTGCGACCTCGATGTTGGATTAGGAAACTAGTAAGATGCAGAAGTCTTACTGGGGAGTCTGTTCGACTTTTAAACTCCTACATGATCTGAGTTCAAACCGGCGTAAGCCAGGTTGGTTTCTATCCTTAAATAGAAAAGCTTCTTCTTAGTACGAAAGGACCAGAAGGAGGGGGTACAACCCTATTTGAAGTGAGTAAAACTAACTATACATTCCCGAAAAATATATTAGAAGTTGTACTATAGATAGGTTGGTAATCTTAACTACCTCTCAAATCGTTGTTCCAATTAGTGCAGAATCACTGACACTTGATCCTAATTCTATCCTGTTCTATTATATCTAACTTGTTGGTAGCCAACTAAGAACTTAAAATTGAATAGATTTCTATTATTAGTGATACAGCCATACCCGACTTACTAAGATTAAAGAAAATTTATAATGAGATCGTCTGGTCTTTTAAATCTTATTATAACCATAGCTACTGGGGGGGGCATTACTAGAAAATTTATAGACTAGCGCTTGACTTTATATCGGTAAACAGGGGGTAGCCCCCCCCCAGTAGCTATGGTAGACTTTGTAGTTTATAAAAAATGTGAAATTGCAAGTTTCGAGAAGCTTAACAGGCGAGAGTTTAGCTAACTTGGCAGAAAATGCAATAGATTTAGGTTCTACGCATACTAGTTAAAGCCTAGTAGTTAGTAATGATTATTTTAATACTTCTTATTTTAGTCGTATGCATTCTTATTGGAGTCGCATTCTTCACCCTTTTTGAACGGAAGCTCCTTGGCTACATCCAACTACGTAAGGGGCCGAGTAAAACGGGGGTTATGGGACTATTACAACCATTTTCTGATGCAATTAAGTTATTTTCTAAAGAGCATATTCAGCCTTCAAGAGCAAACTATGCTCCCTTTGTATTAGGACCCATTGTTAGCTTTTCGCTGGCTATACTTGTTTGGAGAGGGATTCCGTCTTTTTTTAACTTGTATTCTTTCAATTTATGTTTATTATTTATTCTTGTATGTTTAAGTATAAACGTATACGGACTACTAGCGAGGGGGTGAAGTTCAAATTCCAAATATGCTTTATTTGGAGCTTTACGAGGAGTAGCACAAACAGTCTCTTACGAGGTAAGTCTGGTGTTAATTATGCTTGTACCAACTGTTATTGTAGGTAGGTTAGACTTAAAAACCTTTTTTGCCTACCAGATTCCTTTATCGTTTATTTGTCTCATCCCACTAGTAGCTATCATATTTTTTGTATCCTGTTTAGCAGAAACTAACCGAACTCCGTTTGATCTGGCGGAAGGAGAATCTGAATTAGTTTCTGGGTATAATACTGAATATGGGGGGGGGGGTTTTGCATTAGTCATATTGGCCGAATATATAAGAATTCTTTTTATATCCGCTTTATTTACTTGGCTATTCTTTAGAGGTAGTGGAATAGGATTCATATTAATAGCTTTTTCTTTTGTTTGAGTGCGAGGCACTCTACCTCGTTATCGGTATGATAAGCTTATAAATTTAACTTGAAAGACATTCCTGCCTCTTTCTCTCTTTTGACTGGTGTTCGCTAGTAGGATTCTAGTATTAAGGTAATCAAGATTGTTAAAAGACTTAAACTTTTATAGGTCGTTTTCAAAACGACTACCTTCATTAGATTAAACAACCATCTTAAAAGGTAATCCCATCCTTTAGCTACCAGCGGTGAGATAAGAAAATACCCAAAATACAGAATAGTTAAAACTTGTCCAACTAAAATGTAGGGATCCTCTACCGGTTTTGCCCCGATTCAAGTTAGTAAAATTACTGTGCCAATAAATACTCAAAAGAGAGCTTTTACTGGGGGGTAAAAAGACAGCCCCTGAAATCCTATTTTATGTCAAATGGGTATGATAGACAAAATCAAAATGGATAAAAGTAGAGCAATAACTCCACCTAATTTGTTTGGGATAGATCGTAAAATAGCATAAGCAAATAAAAAATATCACTCAGGCTGGATATGAACTGGTGTCACAAGAGGATTAGCTGGTCTAAAATTTTCAGCGTCCCCTAATAAATAAGGATCCAATAGGGACAATAGTACCAAAGCAGATAACATGAATATAAACCCAACTAGATCTTTTGAAGTAAAATAGGGGTGGAATGGGATTTTATCAATCTCATTTTTTACACCTAATGGGTTATTAGACCCAGTTTGATGAAGAAACAGAAAATGAACTAAAACTGTTCCCAATAAGATAAAAGGAATCAAAAAGTGGAAGGTAAAAAATCGGTTTAGTGTAGCATTATCTACTGCGAAGCCCCCTCAAATTCACTGTACTACGCTATCCCCTACGTAGGGGATAGCGGAGATTAAGTTTGTAATTACTGTTGCACCTCAAAAAGATATCTGCCCCCAGGGTAAAACGTAACCCATAAAAGCTGCTCCTATGGTCAAAAATAGTAACAAGATGCCCCTAAATCATACAAGATGGTATTTATAGGAACCATAATATATGCCTCGACCAATATGAAGGTATAGACAAATAAAGAAAAAAGATGCTCCATTAGCATGAATCCTACGTAATAATCACCCGTAATTTACATCGCGTATAATATGAACGACTCTGGAGAATGCTAGTGACACTTCAGGAGTATAGTGTATAGCCAGGAATAGTCCTGTTAGAATCTGTGTAATAAGACAGACTCCTAAAAGAGAACCAAAATTTCATCAAGCTCTAATGTTAGAAGGCACTGGTAGATCCACTAAGGCATGGTTTACAATCTTTAGTAACGGGTGAGATACGCGCAAGGTTGTCATTATATATATAGTCGTAGTGGTACTTGTTCAGCCTTAGTGTTAAACACCACTACGACTATAGTAATAAGCAGATAGACAACTAAAAATAAAGTTATTTGGTAAAGACTTTCTGAAAATAGTTTGGTTAAACTTACATACAAGTCAGTATCTATTAGTTTATAGGCACTTTTTGTATCACTTCTAGAAATACAAATTACTACCCCCCCCACCAAAGCGATAGTTCTAGTAGTTACCCCTGTGAATGAGAATTTCTCATTCCTAGCTAACAAGGCCACATAAATAAAAATAACTAGCAGCCCCCCCAGCAAGATTAAAAGCAAAGTATACGAGAGTCAAAAAGTTGAGGCTATAGTACCAGTAACAAGTCTGATTAATATAGTACATATTAATAGATTTACACCCATTGCTAGGGGGTGTTTCAATGTAGGGAAGAATAGAATAGTGGTAACTAATAGGGGTAAATAAAAAGCTTGCAGTAAAATCTTTGATTAAAATATCTTCTGGTTATTTACCATTACTGGTTTACAAGACCAGCGTTTTAATTTAAACTAAAAAGACAGAAAATAGTTTACGTAAGAATAAAAGCTTTGGGGGCTTAAGGTGTGAGTATTTACTTTTCTGAACCTAACTAGGTTATGCATACTAACATTTTTATCTATACTACTATACTTGGTTTGTTGTTATTCTTTTATGCTTTTATTTCAAAGCGCAAACAACTTCTAACAACTTTACTAAGACTAGAGGGTTTAATACTTATAGTATTTTTTATATTAAGTTATTTAAGAAACACTACTACTAGATTCCCCCTTTTCATTTTATTGTTTCTATGTCTAGTTGCTTGTGAAGGTGCATTAGGATTATCTATTCTTATCAGAATCGTTCGAAGTAATGGTAGGGATTACTACAATTCTTTAAATTCTTTAATATGTTAGGAACACTATTTTCTTTGATCTTGATAGGTGTGGTCAGAACTCATTGATGAGTTACAGTTTGTAGAATATTTTTAGTGTCTGTATTTTGATTTAAAGAGCAGAGATACCTAGCACTAAATGTTGACTGGGTTATAGTAGATAATCTATCTTATATCTTAGTGCTACTAACGCTTTGAATTGGAGGCCTTATGGTTTTAAGTAGTTACCACGTGAAAACATTAAGTCAGGCCTCTTCTTTGTTTATCTTACTGATCCTAGTAATGGTCATTTTTTTGGTAATAGCCTTTTACTCTAGTGACCTCTTAATGTTTTATATCATATTTGAAGCTAGTCTTCTTCCTATTTTTATACTTATTATAGGCTGGGGGTATCAGCCAGAACGTATTCAAGCCTCTCTATACTTAGTTTTTTATACCTTAGGAGCCTCCTTACCCTTGCTTTTAGTGATGCTTTATCTGTTTAAAACCCAGGGATCCCTCAATTTTCATATACTAGTTAGGTACACCCGAACAAGATTCATTTTACAGATAACACTTATACTAGCCTTTTTAGTTAAGATACCTATTTATTTGGGGCATCTGTGATTACCTAAAGCTCACGTTGAAGCCCCTGTCGCTGGTTCAATAATCTTAGCAGGAGTTCTATTAAAGTTGGGAGGGTACGGATTGATACGCACTCTCCCTATTAGGAATCCTAGGGAAGATACCGCAGTTATAGTAATTAGAATCGCTTTGGTGGGGGGGGTAGTAAGGTCATTTATCTGCTTAACTCAAGCAGATCTAAAATCTTTAATTGCTTATTCATCAGTGGCCCACATAGCTTTAGTTATTATTGGTATCTTTTTCATAAACAGAAGAAGTTGAGCTGGGGCTTTAGTTATTATAGTGGCCCATGGAATTTGCTCTTCTGGTCTATTTTTTTTAACTGGTGTAAATTATATACGAACCGGAACCCGGTCTCTAGTTCTTATCCGAAGTATAATCTCAATTGCCCCCCTAATAACTTTATGATGATTCTTCTTTTCAATCGCTAATATAGCAGCCCCCCCCTCTCCTAATCTAGCAGGGGAGATTATCATTTTCATATCAGCTATAAAATGAGATTGAGGGGGGGGGCTGCTAGTGGGCTTAATCTCTTTTTTGGGGGGGGGGTATAGACTATACCTGTTTTCGGCAAGCCAACATGGTTCTGGCTCTTGAGGGCTTAATAGGGGCTATGACTGTAGAAATCGAGAACATTGTGTACTTTTTGCTCATATTTGGTCTTTAATATTAAGGTTGATTATTTTACTTAATATAGTTTTTTACCCTCGTAGTTTATATAAAATATAGACTTGTGGCGTCTGAGAAGTTAAGTTAACCGAGGGTCATGAGAAAAATATTATACAATAAATTAATCATCGCTCTCTTTTTGATAAGAGGTTCCATACTAGGTTGGGGGGTATTACTAAGCTTAGTAGCTAAGACACTTTTTGTAGAATGAAGGCTGGGGGGGAGAGCCAATGCATTAGTGGCAACATTTTTTCTAGATTGAAAGGGGGCTTTATTTATGTCTACAGTTTGTTTTATCTCATCAAATGTAATTATCTATAGTAAAAGATATATAGCAGATGATAAAGATGCTTCTCGTTTTATCATGATCGTATTTGGATTTATTCTATCAATAGGCCTATTAGTTCTTAGTCCTAATATACTGAGTTTACTCTTGGGCTGAGACGGCTTAGGGATCATATCATACTGTTTGGTAATTTACTACCCAACTAAAAAATCGAGAAGAGCTGGCATACTTACTGTGATAAGGAATCGGGTTGGAGACGTGTGTATTCTTTTAGCTATTGGTCTAGCTTCTTCTACCGGGGATTACATTTTCACTATTTGAAGAGAAATATGGGGGGGGAGTCAACTACTTTTTTATCTTATTGTGTTTGCGGCTATGACTAAAAGAGCACAATTACCTTTTTCTGCTTGACTGCCAGCTGCTATGGCAGCTCCAACTCCCGTGTCTGCCCTCGTTCACTCTTCTACCTTAGTAACGGCCGGGGTTTATTTGCTCATTCGATTTAGAGGCCTTCTAGATGAGAATAGGACTAAGGTCTTACTAATTCTGGCAACTCTAACAATGTTCATGTCCGGATTAGTTGCAAACTTTGAATATGACCTAAAGAAAATTATCGCTTTGTCTACTCTTAGGCAACTGGGGTTAATAATATTCTCTATTTCACTGGGATTATACGATTTAGCCTTTTTCCACTTAATTATGCATGCATTATTTAAAGCTATGCTATTCCTTTGTGCAGGAGCTATTATTCACGTAATTGGAGGCTCTCAAGATATTCGAGTTTGTGGAAGCCTTATCCGTAGGGCTCCCCTACTAGCAAGCTGCATAAATTATGCTAACCTATCTTTGTCGGGTATCCCCTTTCTAGCAGGATTTTATTCTAAAGATTCTATTGTAGAATTTGCGAGGATAGGAACCTTAAACGTATTTATCTTATGTCTAATATTTGTATCTATTGGACTAACGATAGCATACAGGCTGCGTCTTAGCTACTTCTTATTTATTAAAACCTCGAGTAAAGCAGTCAGATCAAATACGTACGAATTAGATTCCCTAGTTATCTACCCCATTCTATTTTTAACTGTAGTTTCTGTACCATCTGGGGCTATTTTTATAAGAACTTTGTGTTTCCCGCTAGCAATCATTTTACCTGCGTCTTTGAAGATAATAGCTCTAGTTATAGTAGTACTAGGCATAGTGAGAGCAAATAGCCCCAGATGGTACAGAAACTACAGTACAATCTCTTTTATTAATAGTTCTATATGATTCCTACCGTTTAATTCTTCTCAGATAGTGGCTCCAAAGGTCTTAAAGTTAAGCAAAGTTTCACTGACTTCTCTCGATCAAGGGTGACTTGAACATGTATCCATGAAGCAGTTAGTAAATAGAACAGCGTATGTGACTAATGTAATAGAATTAATTCAGAAGAACCAAGTTAAAAGCCACATACTTTTTTATCTAATTATCACCTTGATACTTTTTTAATCTAAATAGCTTAAACTAAAGTATGGCACTGAAGTTGCCAGGATGGCTATTGCCTTTAGATAGAGACACAAACGGAATTTAACCGCTTCAGATTAGAGTTAGAAGCTCTTTCTTTTCTTTTGTCTCCTATAAAGTCGGGGCTCAGTGGCCTAAATTTAGGCCGAAACTAAATGTATTAATTACTTCAGACTTCTTAACTGGGGCACAGGCCCTAAGTCCCATTAACAGTGAGATGCTGCTATTTTAGCTTCAGTTAAAGCTTAAGCGGGGATCCCGCATTATTTACCCTATCAAGATAATCCTTTTAATCAGGCATTAAGCTAAGATAGATCTGGATGATACTTTTTGAATGCAAATCAAATGTTATTTTTTAACTACTACCCCTTCTAATTACTTCACTCTAAAGCCCCCTCCTTTCATTCGTGGAATAAGCCGAAGATAAGGACTGTTAGAAAAATAAATATAGTTCTGAATCAATGTAAAAAAGTAACTTTATAGGCTACTGCAGCAGGAAGAAGTAAAGCTACTTCAACATCAAAGACTAAAAAAATAATAGTGATTAAAAAAAATCGCAGGGAAAAAGCAGTCCGGTTTGAGTTATTGGGATCAAACCCACACTCAAAAGGAGAAGCCTTCTCACGTCTAAACTTTAGCTTTTTGGAAAAAAGTAAAGAAAGGCCAAAGACCACAGCACTTAAAAAAATAAGAATGGTAACAAATAGAGTGAAGTAAAAGATTATTTCTTCCCTAGCGGGGGCCTCTTGATTGGAAGTCAAGCATACTATTATACTAAAGAAATTTACTACCCCCCCCACCAATAGATAGTTACGAATAGGAATAACCATACGACGTCTACAAAATGTCAGTATCATGCCGCGGCCTCAAAACCAAAATGATGATTCAAAGTAAAATGATGACCCACCTGACGTATAAGACAAACTGCGAGGAACACGGTACCGATGATAACATGTAGTCCGTGAAACCCAGTAGCTAGGAAGAAGGTAGACCCATAGGCAGAGTCTGCAATGGTGAAAGAAGCCTCTGCATATTCGATGGCTTGAAGAAAGGTAAAGTAGACTCCTAACCCAACAGTAAAAGCTAACCCCTGAATAGTTTGATTAAATTTACCCTCTATTAAAGCATGATGTGCTCAAGTTACTGTTACTCCCCTCCCCAAAAGGATCGCCGTGTTAAGAAGAGGAATTTGGAACGGATTAAAGGGCATAACTCCTATGGGGGGCCAGACAACTCCTAACTCTACAGCAGGAGCAAGGCTTCTATGAAAGTAAGCCCAAAAAAAAGAGAAGAAAAACAGTACTTCTGAAACAATAAAAAGAATTATACCTAACCGCAGGCCTTGCCCTACTTTTAAAGTATGCAATCCTAAGTAGGTCCCCTCCCGCACAACATCGCGTCATCATTGAATTCTGACCAGTACAGTAGTCAAGACACCCAATAAAAATAGGTTAGATCTAAAGGTGTGGAATCATTTAGTTAACCCACTAACTAAAACTAAAACTCCAGCAGCACTAGCAACTGGTCAGGGACTTTGATCAACTAGATGAAAGGGATGGTTAGAGTGACTTGACATTATACTTCTCTAGAATATAGTGAAGCTAGAACGGCGAAAACATAAGATTGAATTACAGCGACGGCTGCTTCTAGAGTTAAAAGAGCTACCTGAACTACTAATAAAATAGTCACTACTCCTCTTGTATTAGTAGGACCCTGGTTACCAAGCAAGACTAAAAGAAGATGGCCGGCAATTATATTAGCAGCAAGTCGGACAGCCAACGTACCAGGACGAATTATATTTCTTACTGTTTCAATCAAAACCATGAAAGGCATTAGTACAGCAGGAGTACCTAAGGGAACTAGATGAGCGAGCATATGTTTTGTGTTATTAAATCAGCCATATAATATTAATCCTAACCATAACGGCAAAGCCAACGATAACGTTAGGGATAAATGTCTTGTCGCTGTAAATACATATGGATATAGTCCTATAAAGTTATTAAATACGATAAACACAAAAAAAGACAAGAAAATTAAAGTGTGACCTTTTAGATAACTACTCCCTACTAAAACTTTGATCTCGTTATGAAGTAGTATTATAACTTTATTGAAAAAAAGGAGATACCGGTTTGGTAGTGTCCAGAAAATACAAGGTAGTATAAATGCACCTAAAAAAGTTCTTAGTCATCTAACAGGGTATCCTAGATCGGAACTGGGGTCAAATACTGAAAACAAATTTGCTATCATAGTCAATTCAATTTATTACTCTGCTTAACTACTCCCAAATTAGAATTGGGTTTAAGAGGTAGAAGAACAAAATGCAGGGATACTAAAAAAGATACTAAGGATACCAGAAAGAATAGGAATAACAGAGTTCAGCTGGCAGGTCAAATCTGTGGCATAAAGAACTGTCCGTAGGACAACGTGGGTCTGACAAACCTATATTATATTTTAACTAAGTTCTCTCATCAGAAGTACTCGTTAATGTACTATCTTTAGCTTAAAAGGCTTCTGCTTACTTAAAGCTTCCTGAGGAATAATTCTTAATTCAATTTAAAAAAGATCTTAAACTAACAGCTTCAACCCTGATTGGTATAAAACTGTGATTAGCCCCACAAATCTCTGAGCATTGACCATAAAAAATTCCGGGACGGTTAAATACTAAGTTTAATTGATTTAACCGTCCCGGAATTGCATCTGCCTTCACCCCAAGTCTAGGGATTGTTCAAGAATGAAGTACATCTGCTGCCCTAATCAGGATGCGTACTCTAGATAGATAAGGTAAGACTACCCGGTTATCTACTTCTAATAAACGTATGCCCCCTCTTAATTCGCTTTCTGGTAGCATGTAAGAGTCAAACTCAATATTTGTGAAGTCTGAGTACTCATAGCTTCAGTACCACTGGTGTCCAACAGCTTTGAGAGTAAGGCTCGGCTCAGCTACTTCGTCAATTAAATAAAGCAATCGAAGAGAGGGGAGAGCAATTACTAGTAAAATGAGAGCCGGCACTACAGTTCAAATAATCTCGATAAACTGCCCATCCAAAAGAAATCGATTTCTCAGCGTATTTAAAGTAAGAGAGATTATAAAGTAACCTACCAGGGTAGTAATTAAAATTAAGACAAGTAAAGCATGATCATGAAAGAAAATAAGTTGCTCTATAAGTGGAGAAGCTCTATCTTGAAATCCAATTTGCGCCCAGGTTATCATTAATTGCAGGTAATGGGGTAAATCCAAAACTTTAGGCATCAAAAACCAACGTGCTTCACACTAACCTACAAATACAAGAGTCACACTCATATTTAGATTTACAGTCTAACACCTAGGCTTCGGCCATTGTATTTTTCTAAAGAAGAGACTAACCTCTTATACCTAGAGCTTAAATCTATCGCACTTTTCTGCCACATTAGAATACTTTTACAAGGGTAGGTTCCAAGTAACTATGTTCGGGGGGGGGGCAAAGGTGAGTCCATTCAATGGAAGTAGGGGTGTGTTTCGTAAACAAAACAGGTCGGAATGAGGATAAGGCTTCTCAGATAATAAAAATGAACCCTAACGTTGCTACAAAAGAGATGGCAGAGCCAATGGAGGACACGACATTCCACCCCATTAAGGCGTCAGGGTAATCAGCATACCGTCGCGGTATCCCAGCAAGACCTAGAAAATGTTGAGGAAAGAATGTAACATTTACCCCAATGAACATTACCGTGAAATGAGTTTTTAGTCACGGTCTATTTAATGTAAGCCCTGTAAAAAGAGGGAACCAGTGAATTACCCCTGCAAAAATAGCGAAAACTGCTCCCATGGAGAGCACATAATGAAAGTGTGCTACCACGTAGTAAGTATCATGTAAGATGATATCTAACCTAGAATTCGCTAACACTACTCCCGTTAGTCCCCCCACAGTAAATAGGAATACGAACCCAAGTCTTCATAGTAGAGAAGGAGAGTAAACTAGTTTTACCCCGTGTAACGTACCTAACCATCTAAAGATTTTAATTCCAGTGGGAACGGCAATAATTATAGTGGCAGCAGTAAAATAAGCACGAGTATCTACATCTATGCCCACAGTAAACATATGATGTGCTCAAACTACAAATCCTAATACGCCGATAGCTAGTATAGCATAAATTATACCTAATGTTCCGAATGCCTCTTTCTTACCCCTCTCTTGTCTAATAATATGAGAGATCATCCCAAATCCAGGTAGAATTAAAATGTACACTTCAGGGTGTCCAAAAAATCAAAATAGATGTTGGTACAGTACGGGATCCCCCCCCCCCGCAGGATCAAAAAAAGAAGTATTTAAATTACGATCGGTAAGAAGCATAGTAATAGCCCCAGCTAAGACGGGTAAACTCAGTAAAAGAAGCAAAGCCGTAATACCTACAGCCCATACAAAGAGAGGCATACGGTCAAGTCGTACACCTAGTCTTCGTATATTAAGAATAGTAGTAATAAAATTAACTGCTCCCAAAATAGAAGAAATTCCTGCTAGATGCAACGAGAAGATTCTTAAGTCAACTGAAGCCCCAGCGTGAGCAATAGTTCTAGATAGGGGAGGATACACTGTTCAACCAGTCCCGGCCCCGCTCTCCACTGCCCCCCCAAGCAGTAGAAGTGTTAAAGAGGGAGGTAAAAGTCAAAATCTTAGATTATTTAATCGCGGGAAGGCCATATCAGGAGCCCCTAATATTAGGGGAACTAGTCAGTTACCAAACCCCCCGATTAAAATCGGTATAACTATGAAAAAGATTATAATGAATGCATGTGCTGTAACAATAACGTTATAGATCTGATCATCTCCAATTAATCTACCACATTGACCCAATTCTGCCCGAATTAGCATACTTAAAGCAGTGCCTACTATCCCGGCTCAAATACCAAATATGAAATAAAGAGTGCCGATGTCCTTATGATTTGTAGAAAAGACCCAACGATTCAAAATTATAAAGCCCTAAAATAAGTGCATAAAAGCTAACCCTAAAATAAGTTGAGAGAGAGCTAAAGATGAAAAAGTTACTACAGTTTTTTTATATAAAAAAACTGTAGTCTTAGCCAAAATTAACATATTATATATAAGTCGTAAATAACAAAATAAAATTCACAATCTAGAAAAAACTAAAACTGCACAAAGAAAATACCCGCTTCTGCCCTCTCCTAAAAAGCTTAGGACTAGCAGTTTAGGAGAAAACCCCCAAAAAGGCGGCAACCCCCCTAAAGAGAAAAAAGATCTTCAGATTAAAATGTTTTGAGGAAGAGTCATACCAGTTGAGCTCATCTGAGAGAAATAAGAAGTTGAAGTCTGATATAGGGTGTACACCAGGGGGACTAAAGTTAAACAGTACACTGTAAAATATAGTATGACAAGTTTAAAACTAACTATAGTTCTAGCGAGTAACCACCCTATGTTTATAATAGAAGAAAATCCGATTAACTTACGAATATTGGTTTGAGCAACCCCCCCCCAGCTCCCCATAAAAGCTGAGCCAATAACTCTAGTCCAAACTAGTCAGTTGGGTTCAAACTTTGCTAAAATAGTTAGGGGGATAATTTTTTGGAAAGTCAAAAATATAAATAGAGGCCCCCAATCTATGACTCTTACTAGTCTAATAACTCAATTATGAAATGGGGCTGCCCCTAGTTTAATCAGCATACCGAGTATAAGGGCCTCTCTAAGGTTAAACAAAGAGAATTTTATTATAACGCCTCTTAAGAGGATAATGATAGAGGCTAAAGTCTGAATTAAAAAATACTTAATTGAACTCTCACTCGATAAGCTAGATTTGTGCAAAAGTAAAAGGGGTAAGAAAGCTAGAGTATTTAATTCTAGCCCAATTCAACATAATAGTAACGAATCGAGGGATATAACTATGAAAATTCTAAAGAAAACTCTAAATATAAATAAGACTACACTAGACGAAACTACCATAATCGCTAGGCAATATTGCCGCTATAGCAATGAAAATGCTAAGTACTAGGTCTATACTATAGCAACTTAATCTAAAATTTGACTGACTAGTCAATTTAAGCTTTGAAGGCTTATAGTTTAGTTAACTTAAAATTTTTCGGGAATGTATAGTTAGTTTTACTCACTTCAAATAGGGTTGTACCCCCTCCTTCTGGTCCTTTCGTACTAAGAAGAAGCTTTTCTATTTAAGGATAGAAACCAACCTGGCTTACGCCGGTTTGAACTCAGATCATGTAGGAGTTTAAAAGTCGAACAGACTCCCCAGTAAGACTTCTGCATCTTACTAGTTTCCTAATCCAACATCGAGGTCGCAAACTCTTCTATCGATAAGAACTCTCCAGAAAAATTACGCTGTTATCCCTAAGGTAACTTAGTCTCATAAGCTCTCTCTAAGGCTCAACTATTCATCTATAAGTGTTTAAAATAAAGGAAGTGTTATCTAAATCTTCCCGTCGCCCCAACGAAAATAAATTTATTCTTTAATTATAACCCCATTAACCTAGCGAATAAATTAATTAAAGCTCTATAGGGTCTGATCGTCCTTTAAAATCATTTAAGCTTTTTCACTTAAAAATAAAATTCAGAGGTTACAAAAGAGACAGTAATTTTCTCGTCTTACCATTCATACCAGCCTCTAATTAAGAGACTAATGATTATGCTACCTTAGCACGGTCAAAATACCGCGGCCATTTACTATTAGCATAGGGCAGGTGGTACCTTTTATTATCAAAAGGCGATGTTTTTGTTAAACAGGCGGAAAATATTTTGCCGAGTTCCTTTTTTGTATCTAGCTAGTATTAAAGTCTATCAAGTTAACTCGCAAGATGGATACATTCATACTATTTCCTACTAATTTTAGCATCTTTACATTAATATTTTATTAAGTTAATTACCTTAATATTTTTAGTGATCTCATAATAAATTTTATCTGTAAAAACATAAATTATAACATATATATCAAAATAGATTACTATTAAATCTTTTATTGCTAAATTATCCATGAAAAGATACACTAGCTATGGGTTAAAAGCTCATCCTTTTAAACCTTTCACCCCTACTACTTCTAGAGACATAAGAATCATAAAGCTCAGTAGGGGGCTAAATTAAATTAATTTCTTAAGGAACCAGATATAAAAGTACGGTTGGCGTTTCACCCCAATAGTAAAGTTGTAAAATGTTATGATACACATACTAACACAAAACTATAGCTCACAATTATTTCGGGAGTTCTTTATCTAAAGATAAGTTTGCTAAACCCTAATACACAAGGTACAGCGAATAGCCTTCTTTTTTATACTATTATGTTTTCCTTCTCTTTCGATACTCTACTCTATCAGTCTTATACTTTTTCTCTATCAGATACTAAACATAAAAATAGTTAATTTGTTTATCCTATAAAAATTAAACTAAGCTTTTTAGTTAGAGATTAACGGCTGTGGCAAGCTTCTACTTAACTGCTAGCACGCATATCTGAAGACCCGGCCGCGGTACCACTAAGTGAAATTATCAAGCCCTAATAAATATGAATTCGGGGGCTATGTGTTGGCATAGTACTTGAGACTACCTATCAAGGTATCACTCCGATGTAAACGGAGAGCTTTAGTTTAAGCTAAATCTCAGTTAATGAATGTCGACTATCTGTACTGTCTAAGTGCACCTTCCGGTACACTTACTTTGTTACGACTTACCCCCTCTTAGGAGGGGGGTGACGGGCGATATGTACATACCTCAGAGCACCATTCAAAAAGCTTTTCTTAAGCTTTTTTACCGACAAATCCGCCTTTATAGGGGTTTTATCCCGTAATCCGTATAGATAATTTCTATTGTAGCTCATCTCTTCTTAATTATAAACTGCATCTTGACCTGAAGTGACTAAATTATTCATTTGGGAGACATCTTTCCAGAGTAACCCGACAACGGCGATATACAAACGGAATGACAAAATTAAGTAAGGTTTATCGGGGATTATCAATTATAGGACAAGCTCCTCTGTCAGGCTGGGGTACCGCCAAAATCTTTAGGTTTGAAGCACCTCTTTTAGTACCCAGGATGGCTATAGTTAGAATAATAGGGTATCTAATCCTAGTTTTAGTCCTAACTTTTAAAGCTTTTTATAAAGGGGAAACGAGCTAATTCAAGTAGTTACTGATTTCACTCAAAACTCTTAGATAGTAGTGCGGCCTGCCTTTCTCTAATTTGCTTCATTTATCCTTGTGTTTCATTGGGGCCCTACGTCTAACCGCGGCGGCTGGCACGCCTTTAGCCGGCCCGTTATAGATTTAACTAATTCTATCCTCTATAATAATTAAAATTGTATACTACAAGTACTATTATTTAAACCGTGTGTTTGTATATATACTCAACCTAAAACAAAACTAAAGCTAGATTCAAACTTTCCTAGAGAGAGAGGCGAGCCTCATTTTCGGGGTATGAACCCGCTAGCTTAGACTTAGCTTATCTTTCCTAAAGTCTACTATAATACGTTCCTATAACTAATTCTGAAAAATCTGCCTACCAAGCAGGCGTAACCACGCTCTTCTTATCGGGGGGGAGAAATCCCCCTCCCGCAGATTTATTCTTTCTCCCCCCCGATAAAACCAGCAAACTAATAACACTAGTTACTAGTTTTGTACAAAACAATCTATAAGTTATCGGGGGGGAGAAATCCCCAAAAGGCGATGTTTTTGTTAAACAGGCGGAAAATATTTTGCCGAGTTCCTTTTTTGTATCTAGCTAGTATTAAAGTCTATCAAGTTAACTCGCAAGATGGATACATTCATACTATTTCCTACTAAT
>Ga0208379_1000451_pt1 | contig 18069 bp, 8 predicted proteins | sample CryBogCBE02Aug07_FD_184559 | JGI IMG/M metagenome (GOLD analysis project Ga0208379, IMG submission 184559) | Freshwater microbial communities from Crystal Bog, Wisconsin, USA - CBE02Aug07 (SPAdes) | ecosystem: Environmental > Aquatic > Freshwater > Lake | place: Crystal Bog, Wisconsin, USA... | reverse complement strand
TAGTGATGGCGGTCGAGTTAACAACGGCGTTCACGATCTTAGCATCAACTGAAGAGCGATTGTTTGTTCCAATGTAGAGAGACTGGTTAGCGTAGAAGATATTTGCAGTATTGTTTCCAGTGAATGGCACAAGAATAGTTGTATTTGAGCTAACAACTACGTTCTGAGACACCGCCGAGGTGTTTGCATAAGCAGAAGAAGTATTTCCAACTACCTGATAGGTATTTGATCCAGGAGATGTAACCCATGAACCATTTGAGTTGGTGATGAGTATCTTTGAGTTGTTAGCTGAGAACACTATACCAGTTGCGTTATTTGCGCTGCCATTGCTCTGATAGACTGTCTCACCTACTGTAAAGGCTCCGGTATTTGCATTGATAGTTAGAGCTGCTAGATTAAATGCAGCGTTTGATACGAGAACTGTCTCGTTCGGTACAAATGAACCGACCAAGCTGGTGTACTGAATTCTCTCTTCCGCAAAAAGATCATAAGCAGCGGTGCCACTAGAAGCGGTAAAGTTAGCGATATAAGCTGTGAACTTAATGTCTTCAGTTTGAATAGCTGTGAATTGAACATCGTTAGAAGATAAGAACAGAGTACCTGTATCATTATTTGTATATACAGGAGAGTTAGTAGTTACATCTGTTCCACCAAGCTCGGAAGTCCAAACAGTATAGTCTGGGTTACCGCCAACTGGAATAATAACAAATGCATATGTTGTCTGAGTCTGAAGAGAGATCGGAGTGTCAAACTCAAATACTACCGGCACCGACGCATCTGCAGAAGACTGCAGGATAGTTGTACCGGCTGCTAGAGTCTGTGTATTTCCTTTGCTGTCAACATAGGTTGTGTCGGAGGCATAAGTGTCTCCAACTTGAATTGTTTTAGAAGCTCTAGGAAGAATATTTGGTGTTGGGTTTCCGTTATCAGTCTGTCTGATCTGGATCTCAACACCATAGGTTGAACTAACCGATGCAAAGTAGACATCGAGTCTCGTAAGAATTACGCCCTCAACGCCGCCAATTGGTTCATTGATATAGAAAGTCTGAGCAATAGGTTTAGTCATAGTTACCCCTAGTTTAAACTATTTATTCATGAGATTTATGGGCAGCAGTTGTGCACAACAAATCCATCTACAACATATGTGTGGTTTCCGTCCAAGTGAAGATCATGGACTACGAAGTTTGGATCAAAGTCTCTCTCTTGAACTTTAATAGTATTATAAGCGATCTCGCCGTGAGTTGTTACGAGTGAGTCGTGATCATTTATAGGAGAAGTAGTATTCTCACCAACTAGAAGAGGAGCGTTGTCTCTGTTGTTATCTATCAGACGGTCCGGTCTCCAAGTCTTCCAACCATTCTTAGTTAAGAACAAGTGATCGTCTGTTGAGTAGAAGTTGTAGTCCATGAACTTAATCATCTTTCTGTCTTGGACAGTAGTTGTCTTAGTTCCTACTACGTTATTTACCACTCCATCTTCACCGATGACTTTATCACCAACTACTACGTCTGCAATTCTCTTCCAAGATCCATCAGCCATAAGAATTGGTGCATCCGGATCAAAGCAGCAACCGCAGCCGCCGCAGTTATGAACAACGAAGCCTTCGATAATATATGTTAAGTCGCCATCCAGATGTAGGTCGTGTACTACAAAGTCAGCATCAAATACGTGCTCTTCTATCTCAAGATCTGCGTAAGCAATCTGACCTGAAGAAGTGATCAACATGTCATGCTTATCAATAGGATGATGTCTGTTCTCACCCTGCAAGAACACCGCATTCTCTCTGTTGTTATCTATTAGGCGATCTGGTCTCCAAGTCTTCCAACCATTATTAGTTAAGAATAAATGGTCGTCAGTTGCAAAGAAATTATAACTTTTGAACTTAACCATCAATCTGTCTTGAACGGTAGTTGTCTTAGTTCCTACAACCGTATTTACAGATCCAGTTGAGCTGGTAACTTTATCACCGACTACCACGTCAGCAATTCTCTTCCAAGATCCATCAGCCATTAGAACTTTTGCTTCTGGATCAAAGCAGCATCCACCGCCAGCATTTCCCGCCGGATCTGGATCAGAAGGTGGTGTAGGTCCAGGAATAACTGTAACCGACTGTATGTTCTGTGTAGATGAAGTAGTCGTGGTTGTCTGCTGAGTGACTTCTTTAACTGACAGAGTCGCTTCTGTGGCATTAAGGATAGTCGCACCCTTAGTCACTGAGATGTTAGAAGCATAGAATGTACCGTCACCTTGAGTGCTAATTGCGTTTGATCCGGTAACAAGATTTGGCACATCTACGATCTTCATCTCAAGCGTGGTCGCTTTAAATGTATTTGGTGGAATAGTAAACATTCCATAGATAGAACCGGTAGAGTCAGTATAGAATCCGGTCTTTTGATAGCCAGGAATTGTAGAAGCGCTGGTTGCGATCTGAGTGCCGCCATATAATTTATAGAGCGTAGCGTATGTTGAGTCCATCTGCTGGAACCAAGCATTTACGTCTTGGTTATTCATGAAGATGTACACGCGAGTATTAGGCTTTAAGCCGTGGCATGTTACTCTGACGTTGATAGACTTTACATAAGGCAAGATAGAGACGTCAGTTACATTCTCGCCGAGATTGTACTGGTTAGTAGATGTTGATACATTGAGCTGCTGACCCTGTCTCTGGTTATTTACCGTTGTAGTAGTTGTCTGCTGCTGCTGAGTGGTATTGATGATGTTGCCATAAGCATCTGTGACCGAGCTCGTAGATGCAGCGCCTAAGCTTGTAGAAGTCTTACTGGTAGTGTTCCAAGCACCCCACTGACTGCCAAAAGCAGAAGCACCTAGGTTAACCCAGTTAGAAGCTAGATCTATATTGGTAACAACATCTGGACTTTTGTTGAGGTCTGGCATAGTGCTACCTGGAGGATCAAAGGTAATATCACCTTTCCAAGTATAGATGTTTCCATCGATGCAGTTTCTGTACTTAGTAGCATAGCCCTGCTTTATGTAAGCAGCTTCATTGTAGCTCAAGAGAACCATATTGCCTTTCTTTACGACATTGGTGCTCTGCGCTGAGTTGAACTTCATAGGTCTATTGAAGTAGTTAAACTGAGGACGAAGTTCAGTCTTTGCTTGATCGATCGCGATATTGTAGTTTGGATCGATAGTATTGCCGATGTCGTGGCCAGCAAATGAGTCGACCAAGATACCATTCTGGAATCTATTCTGACCGGTCGTACCTGAGCGAACAAGAGTATCTTTGGCGCTTGTCTCAAGAAGAGAAAGCGATGTATAGTACTCGAGATTGTCGATCTTATTAGAGAGGACGTTGATGTCCTTCATAGTATAACGCTTGTTCTGAGTTATACTATTAGTCACAGCATAGTCGTATCTGTTATATGTCTTAGCATCCGGAGTAGACAATGAGGGATACGGAGGAACTGTAACTAGACCGAGTGTCATAGCTCCAGACTGATCGGCCGGAGGAATTGGGAAGTTAGAAGCCGTACCTTCTAGAACTGCTAGAGTTCCATCTGTTCTGATAATTGCTTTATCGATACGACCGAGATAGTGTTGGACATCTGTCTGCATGTTGCTGTCTGGCGATGGGAGATATGTCTCACCATAGGGAGCAGAGAAAGTTAGCGTGCTAGCTGGGTTTGCGGTAGCAGTTGTTGTCCAGTTAGTCGAGTTAGCAGAAGCGGTTGCCGTATTTGTAGCGTATGGACGGAAGTCGATCGAGTCTCTTAGATCAAAGACCGAGCCGTCCTGTGCGGTGAACTGTGGAATCTGCTGGATAGTAATGGCACTTGTGTTTGCAGTGTTGGCATCTACTGGATAAGAGTTACCATTGAAGAATCCAACACCTGCAGTTGTTACAAATGTAAACACGTCCATGTCAACTACTATTCTAGAATTTGCAGTTAGCAGGCCTGAGTTGAGAACTGAGATCGAAGCTAGATCGTAGTAGCTGTCGCGCTGACCGTTGTCAAAGTTGAACGATGATAGGTAGTTCACACCTGAGTTTGAATATGAACCGGCATTGATGTAGATAGCGTTGATCTTATTAACGTCTGGGAAGCCGAGAGAGAATGGACCGGTTGTGCCGGCGCTAGCGCAGTTGATGACAACGTAGGTGCTCTTGTTGATCTTCTTCTGGATCGGAACGGTAGAAGATCTTAGAACATCGTAGTAGCCGACTGCTTGGAAAGCCGCGTTGACTGTCTCACCGAGAGTGTAAGTCGCGCTAGTTGTAGTAGCGGTGATAGATCTAGTTATAGTTCCATTGGTCTTTGAGAAGTCGATTGGAACACCAGTTGGGAAAGATTTCTGGTGAACGTTGGCAGAAGCGCTGAATGTGTTCGCGTAAGGAACTCTGACCTGCAAGAACGTGTTGTTTGCGATGAAAGAGATCTCTTTCTTTACCGAGTTAAAGTAGATCCAGTCGCCTACCATATACTCAGATAAGAACGAAGTAGAAGTACCAACAACGTTAGAAGATCCAACGTTAGAAGATGTAGTCGTCACCGCGACAGTTCCACTCTTAGCATAGGTAAAGCCATCTGATGATGGGATAACTAAGAATGGATATGTCGAAGATCCGGTAAGTGTTCCGGTGTGGTCCATAACTTCAGTGGCGGTACCATGAAGTGTTGGAAGAGATAAGGTCATAGTAGCAGTAGATGAGCTTACGTTCGCGAACGATGAGTTGCTTCTCGCTCTGTAAACATAGCTGATGTTATTGAATCCATCTACCTTGATCGCTTTCTGACCAATCGGATAGATCATGTTTGTGTACTTACCCTGCTGTAGGGTAGTTACATATGTGTTTGACTGAGCGTTGTATGTCTGTACAACGTCGGCAACTCCTAGCATAGAGCTTCCGTTGTAAGAGATGACGCTTTGAACCGCAGAGAAGTTGTATCCCGGAAGCATCTGGATGTTGAAGAGATAGAGTCTGTATTGACCTGTCCAAGAACCGATAGTTCCAGAATCATAGACCATACCGCGGGCGTATGCTGTACCAATTTTAGTAGATGATGAGTAGCCTGAGAGGAACGTACCGCCGTATAGAGCATTCTTAGCTACACTGTGTAGCTCGAGCTTTACGATACTGTCACCTGTATCAAATTCACCGCAGTAGTCATTAACAAAGATGTAGTTACCAAAGTTAGCGCTCACTACTTGACCGGTTAACGTCTCGTAGTCAGTGCCTTTTCTTAGGTCTACTTTGTTGTTATTAACGAACTCGACTCTATAACCCTCGACGTAGCCTAGGCCTCGAGAAGAGACTAAGTTATTGTATGTGGCTACGTTTGCATCGGTAGAAGGCTTTGACTCGGTAGAGAGAACGAATGGATAGACAACGTAGTTGCCGTTGGTCTCATATGTTCTTCTTGCAAGTTCACTGCCGAGAGCTGCGAGTTGCGGGGTATTCTTGATTGAAACTGGCTTGCCAAACTTAAAGTCGCAGAGCGAGAAGAAGCTAGTTGTGTTGGCGAGTGTTGAGGTTGTTCTCGTAACTAGTGTAGGTACTAGCTGGAGACGATGCGCGCCTGGAGCTGTGTAGTTAGGAGAACCGGCTGCGTTGTCGTATAAGCTTGAGTCTGCTTCAGGAGTAACAATGTTCTCAACTGCGTCAAAACCTACAGAGATATTATCTGGAGAATTGCTGTACTTACTGATGATAATTGTCTGAGGCTCGACTGTAATGAAGAAGCCTTTCTTAAAGATAGTACCAGCAGTAGTTGTGAAGGCATAACCTATACCTGTAGAGTTGGTCACAGTCGCCACAGTTACGTTACCAACAGCGACGTTGGCTACGGTAGCGATAGCTAAGTTCTCACCGTTGGCAAAAACTGGCTGAGGAGCGCCGTTTGGATAGTTAACAGTGTTGAGATACTTGATGTAGAGAGTATTGAGGTCTGGATCCTGTGACTGATAACCTGCAACCGTGTTTACGATGGTAGCCTTTAGACCATTTGCGTTGGTAACTGTTTTACCAATGAAGTCGGTGATTGTAAAGGCGTAGTTGTTTGAGTAGTTATCGTTGATCTTAACGTAGGAGTAGTTGTCATCGAACGTAAATGAGCAACCTTCAGTGACTGAGCCATCTTTGAACACGAACCTACCGAACTTATCGATCTGGTCCTGCATAATAGTCTGCATCTGGTTTAGCTCTCTTGTCTGAAGAGCTACGCCTGGACGATATAAGATTCTGTAGAAGTTCTTATTTACATTATAGTCGTCAAAGTACGGACTGCGAGATAGGTCTGTCTGAAGAGCCATATTTTCCTCTAAAACTTAATAACGATTTGAACTGTCTCTTTCGAGGTGTTCGATAGTTGGAACGGAGAAGAGATGTTCTCCAGATAAGTAACTTCCCCAGTATTTATAACTAAGTCTGGATACTGGATGATATTACCAATAACGTTACACTTACCTGTTGATCCGGTAATTGATCCGGTAACGTTTCCACTTAGAGATCCAGAGCTAAATAGACCACTTCCGCCTATGTCACTTAATACTAGAACATTATAGGCATTGGAGATAGTAGCACCCACATTCAAATTATTTATAATGGTCTGCGTGGCGGAGAAAGCACCGTTGACCGAAGTAATTCTAAGATAAGTACTGTTTGCAAAAGTTAAGATTCCAGTTGCGGTATTGACTGAGTTTCTAACGATGTCTCCGGCTGAGAAACTACCATTAGCAGATGTATAGACTACATCTTGCTCATTGTTATTGCTGATGATCATGCCGGTAGCGTTTGAGTAGGCTTGAGTTACTCTCTCAAACTGCTGGAAAGGCGCTGAGTTAGATGTTAGCGGGAATCTAAGAGTCTGGTTGAAGTTAGTACCAAAGGTGTTGCTGACATCGATCGTGCCGTTTGCAATCAATATTGAAGTGACGTTTGCATAGGCATTTGTAACTGGATCATAGAGAGTATCACCTACTGCAAACCTGCCATAGACATTGGCTAGCAGCAGCTGAGTGTTGCTGTTAGTCGCTACGATGGTTGCATTTGCTCCACTGGTAATTTCGCTTACGGTCTCAACGGCATTCCCCTTTGTAAAGTAGACGACGTTTGAAGTTGCGACGTTTGCGGTAGTTCTAGAAGTTAGACCTAAGATATTATCATTAGATGAAGCGCCGTTGGCGAACTTAAGGTTAGCTGAGAATGTTCCCTGAACTTCTTTGATTTCAATGTAGCTGCTGTTTGCATAGACAATTTTACCAACGGCACCTGAGTTTGCCTGTAGGATATACTCGTTTGTGCTGAACCCGGAGCCACTAACTGTATTGATCGAGAGTCTAGCGCGATCAAAGCTACCTAAGTTCACGGTAATGTTGTTATACACTGGATTCTTGATTATACCGATTCTGCGATAAGTCCCATATACTGGGAACTTATAGCCTTCATTGAGACCATTTGCAAAAGTCATCGTGATGCCGGCATATCTAGCGCCGAGCTCGGAGTAAGGTTCCGAACCGTGACCAGTCACCGGAGAGACAACGCCATAGACACTCGCGCCATTTCCATAGAAGCTATTTGAGGTGATGGTTATGTTTGCGTATGTGTAACCACTTCCAGGATTTAGAACTGTCACCGCTGTGAGAGCTCCGGTAGAAGTATTTGAGGTATCGACGGTCGCATAAGCTAGAGCGTTCGCTCCGTCTCCTAAAATATTAACTGTCGGGGAGATGACGTACTCGGTCAACTGGTTAGGAGTGGTGAAGTATGAGAGTACGTTTGCCGAGCCTAGGATATTGCCATTTGTATCGCGAGTATTTACTGGAATACCTGAGATAAATGTACCGAGTGGATTGCTAATAGTGATGTTTGGATAGCTGGTCACCGAGGTTATGTTTGCTCTCTGTAAGCTAGATTCACCTCTGAGGTAGTAAGAAGTGCTGAAGCTTCCACCGGTAACGCTCGACAAAACTACAGTAGATGTATTTGAATAAGAAACGATGCCGGAAACACCCTGAGAGGTGTTACTCGCATCAACCATGTCTACCTTTTCACCCGTCGTGTAGTTTATTGAGAGGTTTGTCTTGTTTGAATAGCCAAGGATGACGCCGTAGATATTTGTGTTTGATATAAGACCATTCGCGGTAGTGAGGGTGATCGATGACGGCTCAAACGCATAAGGTAAGTTGTAAATAACATTTGCAACTGCAGATGAGCTAAACGCATTGTCGGTAACGATCACGCTGCTGTTGACGGCAGTTACCCTGCGAATGTTGTTATTAGCGTTCCCGCCGACTCTTATGTAGTCGTTAACTGAGAAGTCAGTTGTAAATGCAGTCTGAGCTGTGTTTGTAGAAGTAACATAGTTATTGCCGGCTGTGATATTAACGGTGCCGCTCTTTATAGTTCCACTCTGACTTGCATTGTAGACTGCATAGCCGAGTGAGAAAGCATTAACACCGGCAGGTCTAGTTACTTTTAGCACAGTGCTATTTGCAGTCACGATAGTGGCGTTCGCTCCGGTATCAGACTGAATAATAGTATCGCCAACTTGGAAAACACCCTTTGTGTATAGAACTGCTAAGTTGTCGACGTTCTGTGTTAAGATGTTTCCAGCGGTAAATGTATCAGGTCCAGTGATGCTTGTGATATTAAAAGTAGCAAAAGTATTAAATGCAGTATCAACTGTAACAATCTTGTTAAGACCATCGTACTTCACGATCTTTCTGATCTGACCAGCACCGTAGCCGGCTTTCAGATACATCGAGCTGTTTGTGTAGTAGTCATTAGCATAGCTAGCGCTGGAGTCGATGATCACGGACTTATTATTGGCGCTTGCAACCAAGAAGCCGGTGTAATATGGATAGCCGTTGCCGTAGTTATTGATTCTAATAACGTCGATAGTTCCAGGAGTCGCGTTGGCGATAACTGCGGTATTTGGTCTAACAGCAATATAGTTGGTAGTAGTGTAGAGTGTATTTGCGTTGCTATCAATCGTGTACATATACTTCCAAGTGTAGCCGTCGGAAGTCTGGAACGTACCACTCTGCGTAGTCAGAGTAGGCTTAATCTTTGAAGCAGCGCCGTTGTTATTATCGATGATCTTAAATACGTCTAAGTTATCGGTAACTACGTAGAAGTTACTGCTGTACAAATTTGAGTTAAATTGGTCATAATTTCCATAGACTGTGTTGGCTACCCAGTTGATTCTTGGAATCAAGAACTCAATATATGTCGGCGTGATCTTCTTACCGAAGATTATGTCGTGATAGATGCTTGACTCGTGCTGGTAGACCGAGTCATTTGCAGAGTGATACGTGGTGATGTTATTAGAGCTGTCGTCCGGATTGCCTGCTGGATTTAACCAAGAGTCGGGCTTTCCCGCCCAGAGATAGTATGAGTTCTGTGTCTCAACATCATTGATGAATGATCTAATAATATCTAAGTAATGATGAATTGTTAAAACGGCCATTATACTATCCGAATGTTGTTTCTTTTATTTATTAGCTTTGCGCGATGTTTAAGTAGACGGGTTGAGAGTCTTGATTCGTTAACTCACTTTTTAGAGAGTATCTGCCAAACAGAGCTATTCCAGTTGGATGCACTAGATCTTCTACGAGCTTCTTGTAAGTATCTAGCATTCTAGAAGCTAAGATCTCATAGGAGTACACTTGATAGTAAGAGCTATCTTGAATGTACTGGTCGTCACTCAAGAATCCAATATTGTTCTTAAAAGATCCGAGACCAATCCCATGTGTCTCAACGATAGAGACTCCGGTAACTGCAGTTGGATTTGTGTTGTTGCTCATGATCACCGTCTCATCTGGATTATAACTGAAGCCAGAATCTACAACTTTAACTGAAGTAACGATACCATTTGCATTACCTGCAGAAGCGACGACATTTGCATCGTAGCCCCAGAAGCCACCAACACCATCTGAGATTCTTAAGTTATAGATGTTTGGCTCGGTGATGGTAACTGTCGGGCTAGAAGAATAGCCATTTCCTGGATTGATGTTCTTGAGATATGTTATGGTTCCAATTTCTAGATTCTGAATATTCAAAGAAGCATTGAGCTGTGTGTCTAGATTGGTTATGCTGCCCGCTGCTGGAAAGCCACCCCAGTCAGTCTGTCTGGCTACTGAGTGAATAGTAGCGGTCGCTCCAGTATTAGCATCAGTTAGAGTGCTTCCCGGAATGAAGTAGCCGATGTTTGCAGTAGAATTAAAGACCGTAATTACCGAGCTGTTTGACGCAGCAGAATTAACTATACCGTTTGAAGTGACTCTAACTTTAGGCCAAGTTGATCTAATTTTAACTACCGAGCCGGTTGAGTTACTCACGAGGATGACTCCTGGAACTAGATTCGCATTTGTCATATTTGCGTCAGTTCCAGTGATATACAAGACAGTCTGGTCCGGCTTATATACTTGAAGGCCAGTTATGTTAAGTGATGAATTTGATAGAGTCTCACCCGCGGTAACTTGTCCGCTTACGTAGCTGACGTCGAGATGGATGACGTTGGCAGCTGAAGTTACAGTATTATTAGACGAGAAGCTTCCAACTACAGTATTAACACCTAGAGCCATTGTCTGGATAGAGTACTCTAGAGTTGTACTTAAGAATCCACTTATGTTGTCGGTTATGACAGAGTACGTTTGCTTGTTAGTGAGTCCTCCGACATTAGCGGAAGCGCCAGAACCAGAACCACCAGTAATGCTCACGATTGCGTTAACGGTATAGCCAAAGCCTCCATTCTTTAAGTAGAGAGAAACTTTACCGTTTTGGTTAGTTGTAGTAAGGACCTGAGCCGTACCACCCGATCCGCTTCCTTGAATTGTAAGAAGATCTCCCGGATTGTAGCCGGTGCCGCCGGAAGTGACGCTGATAGTTGATAGAGATCCGATGATGATGGGAGCGTTGTTTGTAGTTATTGCCGGAACATCAAAGGATAGGATTTTCTGACCAGACTTGAACTCACCGTCGATCGCAGAGATGTAGATGACGTTTACGGTCTTGCCTTGAACGACTTTCTTGTAGGTGCTCTCAACGATCGCGGTGGCTCCACCCGACGTATAGATCTTCTTTCCAATGAGACTTCCGTTAAATGGAGTATCGGTAACCTCGATATATGTTGGAACATACCAAGTTGAGTCTGAAGACTTCATGATATGCTCGCCCGGAATATAGACTTCTATATCTTCATTGAAGAGCATTCTAAAGAGAAGCTTGTAACCTCTCTCAGTTCCCTTTGCATTGTATAGATCAGTGATGTGCTTGATCAAGAGTCTCTTGTCAGCGACAATATTTTCCGGCAGAGAGTTGATGAACTTATCTTTGAAGTACTGAATAAATGAATCTAGAGTAGTGTCTATGTCCATGTAGTCGAGTGCAGATCTCGACACATTTAGAACTTGACCGTTCTGCTCCATCCACTGGTAGTACGCCTGAACAAACGCGATGAAGTTAGGTCCCTGATCTCTATAGAAAGCGGGAAACTGATACGGTACTAAAGGGGATACTAACTTCTCAATTTGCATTAGCTTGCAACCGCTGTATTAACTACCATGCTGGCTAGGTCGATCTCAACTACGTTATTATAAGATGCTACGATGTCATCGTAATAGGTGGTGGCAAAGAGCTGTATGCCGGTAGCTCCCAAGAAGTCAATCACTGTGATGTTATTGATCGAGAGAGTGCCGGTTGTATAGTCGACGCTTCCGATGTTTGAGTAGGTGACTGTGTTATTGGTTGTGACGAGCTTTAGGTAGAGCACCGGATTGGTGTTCTGCACTTCAAAGCTGCTTCCAGTTCCAACTCTAGAGAACGAGTTAACGTTCGGATTGTAGTCGGTGATCTGGTAAGTGTTACCATCAGCTGCTAGGAAGTTAGAGCTAACTATAGTTCCAGGAATTAGCTGGTTATTAAATGTTGTACTTATTGAGCTCGTAGAACCAAGAGCTGGCTGAGCGATCTTGTAGACCTGAGTCGTGATCTGGTTACCCACAATGCTCGGGTCGGTCGCGTCGATAGCCTCGGTGAACTTTGAGAACCTGAATGTATTGTTAAACAGCTGGAGATAGTTGTTGTTGAAGTTTGTAGCAGAAGTCACTACCATTGTCTCAATCTGAGCTGGAGAAAGAGAGGTGTTGTTGAAGTTAACTGTCACGGTTATGGTAGGAATGATGTAGATATATTCTGGATCGATAACTACGTTCTGTATGTTCAACACCTTCTTATCTTGCAAGAAAGTGATGAGGTCTGTTTTTCTCTGGTTAGTGAGAGGTGAGCCTGAGTATGTGCTCGGTGAGATAAACACCTTGCCGTACTGAACGCTTCCAGTTACGGTCTCTCCACCATAGATGTTGACGTCTTTCACTTCATTGAAGTTATCTAAGATGATGTTGCGATAGTCATTCATGGTAACTGCCCTACCGAGTGTCTGGTAGGCTCTAGGTGCCCTGAATCTAATAGACTCGATTGACTCGCGATCTGCACCGTTGGAAGATCCGGTAACAGTAGTTATTGAAGTTCCCGTGACCTGACCGCCGTTGGTTGGTCCTAGGTCGTGATCCATGAAGAAAGTAGTTACACCTGCTCCGGCAGTTCCCAGAGAAGCTCTATAAGATAGCAATACCGTAGATGCATTCTGAGGGGTGCGACCAAATACGCCGTCTCCAAAGTAAACTTGGTAGGTGCCGCCTGCAGATGCCTGTAAGAAGAATACATTTGAAGTTGGAGTAACGTCGTAGAGATAATCTGCTCTTGAGAAGTTAGTTATAGTCTGACCGTTGTTCTCTATAACAGTCACCGCTAAGCTGTCGGTGTCGACCGTTGGATTTGTTACTAAGAACTTCTGGTTGAGGTTGGTGTAGTCAACTGTGTACACCTCGCTGAAGTAAGTTCCTTCATAGATCGCAACATTAGAGAACGTAAACGTATTTGAAGTTGATAGCGATGTGATGTTGCGATCGGTTGTGAATACAAAAGATCCGTTCGCGTTCTGACCGGAGAACTGAGTTCCCTTGGGGATCTCAAATGCGTTTCCAATTCCGCTGGTTGTAAATGTGATGTTGATGAGAGCTTCTGGAGACTTTACAGAAGCTGGGACGTAGTTGACGTGCTTTGCATGAGATACGACTGAGTCCCTCACCTGAGCGCTATCAATAAACATCTCAGAGATAGCCATATTCGTATAGAACGAGTTGATGTATGTATTGTAAGACAGGATGTCGAGGAGGACGTTGATGTTGGAACCTTCAAAGTCATAGTCCTTTAGACTAGACTGGGACTTCATAAAAGTCTTCAAGTTTGTCTTGAGAGTATCGAAGTCTAGAGAAGTTATAGTTAGTGCGCTGTTAGCTGCCATTTTTATCTTACTCTCGTGAGCGTAACGTCTAGTGATATAGGAGTACTATTATTTATTAAAGAAAATACAACCAAGACTACCACGGTGTTCTCGTCAGTACCGTTGTACACGTTCACGCCGAGCAACTTAGCTCTCGGTTCATTGTAGTTAATTGTCTTAGTTATTGAGTCGACTATGTTCTTTGAAGTCAAGCTGGTGATCGGCTCGAAGAGAGACCTATAGACGTCTCCTCCAACTTGAGGCTGAAAGAATCTCTCGCCATAGTTAGTGAAGATCAAGTTCCTGATAGACTGCTTGACTGCATTGGCGTTTGTGGTCTTACCAAGAGCTCCAGTTATTGGGTGCACACCAAAGCTATTCAAGAAGTCACTGAAGATCTCCTGTTGGGCCGACTGCGTAAACTTATCTGCTCTTGTTACCATCTATCCTACTTCTTAGGTATTACCTGCCCGCCTGGAGGAACCGTACTTACTTCAAGCAGAGTACCCTGAGCGGACTTGATCTTGTTGCTCTTACCGGAAACCACAACTTCATTGTTAATTGACAAGATTCCAGACTTACCGGAACCATAGTTAATGATAGCAATATTCTGATCACCAGTCGCATAGATATTGATAAACCCGTTGTGCTGGATACCAATACCTTTCTTGTTGATGTTGATGTAGTTATCACCAACTTTCAACTCGATCTCGTCACTAGCCTCAATCTTAACTTTACCCTTATCAACGGTAACGTCAAAGTTACCTTTCTGCATGTGAATCCCATACTCACCGGAGATCATCTGGATCTTGTTTCCGGTGATCTGAGATATGTCATTACCCATGATATTGTGATGGACATCGCCGGTATGATCGGTGACTATGTTTCCCTCGGTAGTGTGAAACCCATCTCCACTAGCAGAAGTATTTATCTGAGAATCATTGGTGCCTGCGATCTTTGAACCACCACCGCCTGAGGATTGATTCCCGCCGGTCTCAGAGTGGCTTCCTCCAGCAGTGGTAGATCTCTGTGTCCCGCTTATCTTAGTGTCGTGGTGGCCATCAGCTGTGTGAGAGACGCCATCTCCGTGATAAGCGTGGCTCTTGCCGGTCTTAACGCTGACGTGCTGACCATCTGGACCAACCCCGTCGTAGCTTCCATCGGGGTGAATGACGAACGAGCACTCGTGTCCAGGTTCAACGCTCCTGATCTCTTGACTTCCATCTGGACGAGTGGTAACATAGAGATTAGGATATGTTCCCTTGTAGTCAATCTTAGGATGAGCTTGATTCGGATCGTATGCCATATTACACCTTACTTATAGTTGCACCGGTCGCGGTGTACGTCACGCGCTGACCGTTAATAACTTCAGAAGTTCCAGTTATGTTCTTAGCATTCTCGGAAGCCGCTAGTCTCTTCTGAGCATCTGCTAGCTTAGAGTCAATATCAGGCTTGAGAGCGCTGTTCATCGCGTTCTTCTTCTGAGCGAGAAGAGCTTGATTCTTAGTGAAGTCACTCATTGCCGGACCAACCTTGCCGATGTCAAGAGCCGACTTCGGTAGAGCGCCATTTACTAAGTTTTGAATATTTCCACCGATGTTAGGTAGAAGCTTGGTAGCATTTGCAACCATATTTAGTGGATTCATGCCGGCCCCAAGAATAGAACCGATACCCATGTTGGTTATTCCTGAGAGGGCACCTGTAACTGATCCGGCTAGACCAGCTATCGCGTCTCCACCCAAGCCACTCGCTATGTTACCAATTCCACCGGCGAGACCTCCGACTGCTCCACTTAGTCCGCTTAGCGCGCTGGCACCACTTGCGAGACCACCGAGAGCGCTCCCGACTTCTCCGACTGCGCCACCCGCGAGACCTCCTAGAGCATTACCAACTGCAGCAACCGCTCCGCCTCCGCTGATAGCGTTAGCAACTGAGCTAATTGCATTACCTTCACCTAGCAAGGCAGTCGCCGCTCCTCCAGCTAGAGCTGCTCCAAACTGAGCTTCCATAATAGTTGAGTGCTCGTGCTGGATATGATCTTGAGCAGAAGCAAAGTGATAGTCAGTTGGACCGCGAAGCTTATAGAGACTCTGACCCGTGCTAACATCTTTATAGTGAATGTATCCTGGATATGGCTCGCTCTCGAGAGGATAGTACTGCTGGACGTATGTCGGTGGTATAGACGTAGAGATCAAGTTAGCTACTGGACTTCCAATAGCAGCGCTGATCTGTGGAACTACTAGAGCAGTGGCGATTGGTGGTAAGCTGCCGCCGTTGAGTGCTGCGGTAAGCGTGACGTCTGCGACTGCTAGCTTGAGAGCATTCTGTGCGATACCGGTAAGAGATCCAGAAGCAATTAGACCGGTCATAGCTCCAAGAGCGCCGGCGACGCCAATAGATCCAGCCAAGCCCGTGATGCTCTTGATCAAGCTTCCGGATAGTAAGTTAGTGAGACCGACCGGACTGGTCAAGCTCATGATATTGCGAACCGTGTTGAAGCCATCGACCGCACCCGGAAGAGCTCGACTCAACTTATTAGGATCTACCTGCTTTACTAGATCTAAGATGTCAGTTGTGGCCGTCTTATCTGCAGAGGCAGTAGTCGGCTTCGTCGGCTCCTTGAGCTTGCTGTCAACTGCGGTCTTGTTTACGATACCTGTAGAGATAGTGAACTTACCTACGGTTGGATCTGCTCCCGAGCTGTTGATCTTGTTGATGTCGATACGACCCGGAAATAACTTGCTGAAGGCGTTGTACTCGACGGGATCGCTCTGGTTAACCGCAGCTGACGGGATAGATCCGGTCTTGATGTCGATCGTCTCCGCGCCGTCGGTAGATGATCCGGGTTTTGGATCACCGGCCTTGCCAAAGCTTCCCATGATGATTGGATACTGCTGGTCAGAGTCAGCCCAGAAGCCAACTACTTTAGAGTCTTTGACTAGACCGAGAGGTGCAGTACCAAGCTTACCGATCGCGGGAGAAGTCACGGGCTGAAGCGGCATCGCCCACGGAAGATCTTTATCTGGAATATTGTTGGTGTCGTCGTGTTTTCCAAATACGCGTATCTGCACTCGACCGGACTGGTCCGGATCCTTTACGTTAACGACCTTGCCGATCCACCAAGAGAATGAAGAACCTAAACTTGCCTCTGTCATCTTATCACTCCGGATTACCCTTCAAACATTCAATCACACATGTATATCTAGGTCTCTCTCCGACCTTACCGATGTCGTGATGGATTCTAGATATTAAGAACTTTCCCGAGAGCTGAGAGTCATTGCTTGGATTATCAGTGGTTCCCTTTCTAGTAGGGAGGTTGGCGGTGATCACGTCGCCAGCTTTTAAGTTGAGATCTCCGGGAACTCTTATCTTAACAGTTCCCTGCATCAGCGTAGAAGCAAAGCTCTGGCGATCCGCTATGTAAGTGGGAATGCTTGTCTTTGCTCTCTGAGAAGTATCTACGGGAATAAGCAGGAGTCTCGGCTTGGCCTGCCCAGAAGGATTTCTATACTTCTGGGTAAACGCGCCGGTGTTGATGTCTTTCTTACCGCCTGTAGTGTAGTCAGTGCTGTTCTTGGTGAGAGTATTGGTAGTGTACTCCCAAGTTCTAAAGTTGAACGTCGCGACCTTTACCTGACCACCGATAGCAATTCTATCGACCGCGTTAAACTGATTAGGGGTCTCAACCGCAAAGATTTGGTTGTCGTTCTTGCTGTTCATATCGACGTTAACGGCTGAAGACTGGTTGAAAGTCTTAACCGAGCTGCCCTTAAATAGCTTCTCAACTGTCGTGAACTTAAATATCTGGTCGGAACCCGATCTAGTCTCAAAGAACACGAAGAGAGAAGACTTGTTCTCATTAGACACGGCTCTCTTCATAGCCAGCTCGATAGCCCTGTATGGATTCTCGTGCGAGAACTTTATGTCTTGAGTTCCCTTGGTGTCTTCAGCCTCGATCTTCTTAGTGCTCTGGAGGTAGTCTTTATGAATTGACTTTATGATCTCGGAGATCTGAGCGCTGTATGTCTTCTCTACGTAGTTGTTCTTTGCCTTGAGAGCCTCGATAGAGACCATGTTGATCTTATAGATCTTGTGCTTAAGAGAGGAGGTATTTCCCTTGACTTCTGTAAGGTGACTTATACCCATCTTGTAGTTAGCAGTTGCTCCACCTGGAACTTGAAACGTGATGGTGACTTCTTCGTCGCCGCTTATCTTGAGCTGGCCGATCTGGTCGTCGGTGTCCATTACTTCGACGTCAATAATGATTCCTGGTGTAAAGATGCTCTCATAGATAGAAGCCGAGGTGAAGGACTTAGATAGATCTAGAGATCCTCGGTCGGACTTAATAGAGAACGTCTTTACTACTATATCACCGGGTGCAAATGAATCTGACATATTACTGTGCCAATAGTGTAGTTAGCTGCGTTGATATGGTTCCACTAATACCGTTGTCGACTACTCTGATAGTTCTTCTTCTCTCGTTCTTCTCGTTCTCAACGTCGTACATGGTAACTGGATCCCAGTAGATCTCTTCACCGGCGACGATGTTATTTGCAAGAGAAGTTGTAGAAGTAAATGCAACGTTGGTAGAGCTCTCTGTACCGTAGACGTAGCTGCTTCCTGTTATGAGCACCGTTGAGTTCGAGTAAAGAACTCCTGAAACGTGCTGCAGCTGGATACTTGTGCTGTTGGCATAAGATACTTGACCGCGACCAGTATGAGTGCCGTCGAAGTTGATGTAGACGATCTCGTTGTTAGTGAA
>Ga0208379_1000449_pt1 | contig 18126 bp, 30 predicted proteins | sample CryBogCBE02Aug07_FD_184559 | JGI IMG/M metagenome (GOLD analysis project Ga0208379, IMG submission 184559) | Freshwater microbial communities from Crystal Bog, Wisconsin, USA - CBE02Aug07 (SPAdes) | ecosystem: Environmental > Aquatic > Freshwater > Lake | place: Crystal Bog, Wisconsin, USA... | reverse complement strand
GTTCTGAAGATTAAGTCCGCCGCGAGAAGCCCAGCGACCAGTACTAGCGCCATGATATACCAGTGTATTCCTAATCCGTCCTTCACGTTGTATCTCCATCATCTTAGCGTACTTAGCCACGCTAGTTTGGCTTCCTTCTTGGCGTAATTCTAACGCACGTCTTACATCATCAAATAAGTCAGTAGACACTAACTTAGCTGAAACGGTCTTCTCGGTCAGGTCGGGGAGCTCGGCTCCTCGGGTATTTAGCCACAGAAGCAATTTAGCGCGCTCTGAGGGCTTGCAACCTGTCAGTTGAAGGGTCTCCTCATCGATTGCTTTTTGAGCGCTCTGAACGGCTTTTACAGCGTTTTGGAGCTCATTTGGATCCACTGGGACACCACGCAAGTTAATCCGTTGCGTAAGCTCCCAGACACGCTGTTCGTCAGCAGTGAGGGGACGTAGTAGTTTGACAATCGCCATCTCTGTTCTAACGTCTTGGGCACAGTAGTCAAATAACTGTTGGAGTAGTTCTGGGTCATTTTCAAATTCTCCCTTCCTATTGGGTTTACATAACTTCTGAATCAAACGGGCGCCGATGGCGTCTTTTTTATGGGTGCTATCCATAAAGGCACCAGCGTCATCCAAACTCTGTGGCACGTTGTTGGCCGCTGCTATGGCCATGGAGTCAATACACTGCTCGAGCTTTAGTTCTGGCCAGCCGTACTTCGGCACACAGACGCAGTTCCAGATGGCGTACTCGAACATGGCGTTCCATGCTTGGATTTTGCCACCGTTGGCAACGTGGCCTAAAAGAATGTTTAATTGGGTGGGTAATTGATCGATAACAATAGGAGTTTGTACTTCCACGTTATCTGGTTGGGTGCCGAACGCAATACACAACACCTCTGTTGTATCGTCGTTGGCGTAGATGTCCAGTCCTACATCGGGTAGGTTGGCACAGCTGCGGGTCTCAAAGTCAATCGAATAAATCATAGTGCTCCTAAGGCGTCCAGACAAATCTGTATCAATCCATTATACATAAAAAAGGGGCGCTGTACAAGCCGCCCCCAACTCACCACCATGTGAAAATTGTTAAATCTTTTGTACGGCTAATTGATGCCCAATGTGTTTAATCTCTAGCTGATCACCAAACACTTTTACAAATGCGTCAATTGCAATCTTGGGTTTTTGGTAATCATTAAAACCCTCTGGCGACCATGCGTAATCGTCAAACAAAAAGATACCTTTTGGCTTGAGCAGGCCCCAAGCCATTGCGGCATCAACAAACACATCGTCAGCCATGTGGCTGCCATCGATATAAATCAAATCAAACTGCGCCTCTTCAATGATTAGCTTGGCTAAGGCTTGATAAGAATAAGTATCAAACACGCGCAGGTTTTGGCTTGGCTTTTTAACTTCATTAACATTATCAATAAATGTTTTATAAAGCCCAGACAGATCCATCTCGCTGTGTTCCATGCTGCCAGTAAAAGGGTCTACGCAGACCATCGTACCATCAGCATCAAGTACATTCTCAAGAAACCAACACGTTGCTTTGCCTTCAAAGCAGCCTACCTCAAGGATAGACTGCCGTGCTGGCAATATCTGTATTAGCTGTGATAGGTGTGGCAGATTGTATGAAAACCAATCTTGTGTAAAGTTCATATTTCGCAAGCGCCCGCTGTACAAGCTAATTGCTGCGCGCCTTCGACGTTGTCTGTGTTTTCGATGAACGCTTCCCAGTCGATTTTGGGCTGCTTGGCTTTGAGCTCTTCGTACTCTTCTTTGGTGCACTCTTCGTATGGGGCTTGGCGATACGTTCCTCCGTCATAGGGAAGATAGGAAACACCAGAGATTTCGTCAAAGTTTTCCCACGTCCACGCTCCGACGCTTGGCCAGTCTTTTTCTTCGACTGAGATGGTGACGCTGGGCTTGTGCTCACACCAGTATCTTTGGTATGTGAGCCAGAGCGCAAGGTGGCTCTGCGGCGTGACGTCGGCACGGGTAATACCGGCAGGAGCTTTTTGAGGAAAGGAGAAAACAATCGTTTGATCAGGTTTGTAAACACATGGTTCATAGGGTACTCCTTGTTCAATTAAAAATTGTGTTAGAGGGTCTTTCTTATCGCCTCTAACTCGTCTGACATAGTATTTACTGTGTCTTGGATGGATTCCAGAAGCCGAGTCAACGAGCTGTGATACTGTTCCGGAAGGCTTAACGCAAGTGATAGCTGCGCTTGTAGGAACTCCAAGTTTAGCAGCCCACTCTGTATTTGTTGCTCTAGCCATTTCTCGTAGCTCGCTGAGGATAGCATTTAACTTGTCTCCTTGTTTTGTGAGAAGGGGATTATCATAGATTCCAGTGAGGGAGACACCCAAAAGCCGTTCCTCTTCAGTATTTCTCTGCCACACCTTCCGCAGATAGGGGAACTTTGTGAAGGTAGACTGGATGGTACCAAGGATAGTGGCGAGGCGCACTTTGCGCAATAAAGTCTCGAGTGTGTCGTCATGTCTTACTACTGCCTCTGTTAGATTACAAAACTGATAGGGGCGCAGAATAATTTCGGAGCAAGGATTCGTACCAAACTCAAAATTAGGATCGCGATGACCATACTTGGCAACAGTTTTCTTAGCAGCTTCGCGATTAAAAATGCCACGCTCACCGGAATGACTATTATACAAACTAAGCCATTCTTCCATAAATTTTCCCACTGTTGGGGTTTCATTGTATACCGCTGAATTGTTCGCAAGCGCGCGATGCGGCGCCGTTTCCCACCATGGTCCCGCTTTGGCATGTCGAATCCTTTCATCATCTAAGTCTGACAAGGATATCATAGCTGAGCGACGCACGCCACCCACTACAACTACCTCACCAATTTTGCACATCAAGTCATGGCATTCAAGCGAATTGAGTTTGCGACCTTTCGCGCCTTTAAATGTTGCCACAACAAACTCAAACAAGTCAATTAATGGTTGCGGCCCTGAAGCTCTTCCACCAAATGTTTTGAGTCTGGCTCCGGCGGGGCGAACTGTGGAAGTATCCCACTTTGGGATTTCTCCTGCGTAGAGGTGGGCGATGAGCAGACGTAATGATTTTGCCCATCCTTCTTTTGAATCGTGCACTTGAATTGTTCCGGAATAATCAAACAAGTTTTCTGGCACTTCGGGCAAACGGTTAATGTACTTTGATTCAACTGAGAATCCAACGCCAGTTCCGCAAAGCAAAATGAACATGGCTTCGTCAAAACTTTTGGGGTCATCCACTGGGAGATAGCTGCAGTTATAGACGCAAGTATTGTCACGATCGGCACTCTTTCCTGCCGTCATCATGGCACGCATGGACGGCATCAATTCTAGGTTATGGATAGCATCAAATAATTCATGTTTTAATTCTTCGTCTTGGGCAATCGCTGGGGTACGGGTAAAAATATAATCCACAAAACGGTTAACTGTTTCTGCCCATGTTTCTCTGCGTTTCTTTTCATCTACAAATCGGGCATATCTACTGGCGGCAATGTACTCTTGATACTGATCCATTTATTGTTTTTCTCTAGTTATGGGTTAATAAAGGGCAAAAAGGGCGACCAGTTTCTAGTCGCCCCGCCCACTACATGGGTACTTCTTAAATTGCGAAATCTGCTGCGGCGGATGTTGCACCGCCAAACTTCTCACCGTCCTCTAACTTCTGAACGTTGTTTAAACCTGCTGCAATACCTTTAGAACCACTTGCATCGTATGGGTAAAGGGTAAGTGACGCACGACCATAGCAACCGCTATAGAACTCGTCTTTGTCCATAATTGGATTTAATTCAGCATCAACAATACCTGGCTTCTCATTAGAGTTGGCATTGATGAAATAGTGACCGGCGTATACTGGATCATCTTTTTCCGCATCGCCATCACGCAGACCACCTTTAAGCATTTTAGGAATGCTTCCGCCAAAGTAAGCTGCGTTAGCTTGCTTGGTTTCTTCAAAGGCTTTATTGAAACGTGCTACTGTGTCTTTGTCAGACTTGGGGATTAGGATTGATACAGAGTACTTCAAAGAACCGTTCAATGTCTCAGCTGGTTCAAATACGTGAACAAACGAGAAACGAACTTTGCCAGTTACAAACTTGGTCTTTACTGATTTGACTGCCATAATAATTTTTACCTTTTTACATTTTTAGTGACTCAGACTTAAAGGAGCTGAATCGGTACCCTACTCATACTAATGCAAACTTCTTACTACTTATTTTCCACGATGTGAAATATTTACGCATCGTACAAAATTCCGTGAGCCGCTAGGGCTTGACGCATCGCCAAAGCGTTCATAAAATCGGCATGAACACTCATATCTTCTAATAATTCTGGTTCTTCAAAAACCATGTCAGTAATCTCTTCAATGCGCATTCTTAGTTGATGCACACCGGTTCGTTCTCTGCCACCCACTAAACCATCAAAGTCTTTGTAAAACTTATCAATTAAAATATCGGGCACTTCAAACTCTGAATCGCTGTATTTAACTAACATTGGTGTCCTTCTTATAATTGTAATGTCACCATAACTAGGCCTACGTTACCAAGAGCATACCCTAAAAAAGATATGCCCATGCCAATTTGACCTTTTATAAAAAATTGAATTGCCACAAATGTGTATACGCAACCTATAAAACCAATTAACCATGCGTTCATTCAAAGTCATCCTTTGCTGTTTCTTTAACTTTAACTAGTTTTGGTTGACCTTCTGGACGTATAACTAAATCACCTAAATGGGCCATAACTTGCTTGTTTATTTTTTCCAATGATGCCAAAGACTTAAGTTTGGGTGGTTCCCAAATAACTTTTTCATCCATGCCTTTTTCAATAAGCACAGTAGCTGCCAACGCATGATCAGATATTTTTCTGTGTGTTACAGTTGTTGCTAGCTTATAACCCGGGGGAATGACGCTGTTGTTAATTGCTTGTTCTAAGGCATAATCCTCAACGTCGTTAACCCATGTGCGTAAATCTTGGGCCCTAGAAAGAACTAGACTCATTTCATCTTCATCTAGTAACGGGGCGGGTCTAAATTCTAGCTTTGCGATTTCCGAGTTAAAGTCCGAGCGCGCCCTGCACTGCGCTTTGGCGCGGCAGAATTGACAGTGGTCACCTGGGAGGAACTCACCTGTGCCTGACCACGCTTTTTTGGCTTTTGGTTTGACGAAGTAGTTCGCCCAGTCGACAAGTTTGCTGATACTTGTGCCGTCGGTGCTAATGCTGTCAAGTCTGGGTTGGTGGATTGTGTAACTGACTTCACGTATGTCCGGCCATTCTTCTTTGAATTTAGACCACGCGCCGAGCGCGTAGAGGCGGAGCTGGGGGTTGTCTTGGGCGTGGACAGGGATACCTTTTCCGAATTTAAGATCAATGACTCTAATTGCGTGTTTCGAAAGGATAACGACGTCCGCAGTACCAAATCCATCAGGTACCCAGTCACTGAAATCCACACGTTGTTCAAACAACGGAGTATCGCCTTCACCAATTTGTGAACGAACATACAAAACGTAATTATCGACGTTAGCCTCGAAATCGTCATCATAGTAGGATGTTGATTTAATGATTTCGTATTCTTTTTCATATTCTTCAATTCCTATTTGACCGTAGTAATGGCGCAATTTAACTTCTGCCAAAGCGTGAGCCATAGTTCCTTCTTGTGAAAAGTCAAAAGAACCTGGAGCTCGTTTTTGTTCGGGGAGGGTTGCTTCTAGTCTGGCAGATGGTGTGCAGGTTAGCCAGCGTTTTGATCCTGATGCTGAGAGCAGCGCGTGTGCGGTCATTTTTAGCCTTTTTAGTAAATGTTCGTCTTACATATACTAATGCAAAAAATAGGGCCTGACAAGGCCCTTTTTGTACCACAATGTGAAATATTTTATTTTAGGGAGGAAATTAGATCAGCTATCTCTTTATTAAAGTCGACCACAACTTCTTGTTTTATTTCGGCTTTAATTTCACGACTGTCTTTGTAGTCCTCTGGATACTGTCCACGAAGGGCAATTTCGGCAACGCGGGAATTAAACCCACGGTTGTCAATATTGGCTAACATCATGTTTTCCCAGTATGCTTGACCATAAGTTGTAGCCAAGTCCATAGCTTCTGCAAACTTAGGATCTTCTTTTTTAAGTTTAATTGCTGTAGATTTGCTGATATTTAAAGCAGCATACATAGCTTTTTGCGATGCGCCCTGTTTGCCAAGTTCTAAAATAATCTTGGCGTGCGTATCTGTAAATTTAAATTTTTTAGCTACCACATTTCCACCTTTTTAGTGCTGCTGCTTTGCGTGTTGGTTTACCGTTCTCGTCCTTCATAGGGCCGGGTACACCAGACATGCGAGCGCAGAATGATTTTTTACGGGAGCCGCCCTCTGGTTGAGGGGCTTTTAGATGACTGCCGTTTTTGGCGTTGTAAGCCTTGCGGCCAGCTGCTGTCATGCCAGCACCTTCTTTGGTGCTTAAATAATGACGGCCTTCGCCTTTAGTTGTTTTGGCAATTGGCTTGTCGTGTTTTACTGAGCCGCCGCTAGCTTTTTTAGCTGTTTTGGCGGACTCAACAAATGCTTGTTTGGTTGGCGCACCAGCCGAACCCGGTTTGCGCATGTGTTCACCGGAACCGCGTTTAATGCGTTCTTGTTTTGCGTGAATGTTTGCGTAGAGTCCGGGTTTGGTGGCCATGGTGTACCTTTAAAATATAACGCTAACGCCAGAACGTTTGAGTTTTAAAACTTCTTCACGTTGGGCATCGCTGACAAACTTATTGATTTCAATGGCTTTATTAATAACATCGTCCATTGTGGGAAATTTAGGTGCTAGCTCTAGTGTTTCTTTAGAAGTCTTGTTGAGCAATTCCCAAGCTGCCATGTTGGCATTGTACTGGGTCTCTAAAAAATCTTTAGCTGCGTTAAAAACGGAAAAGCGTAATTCGTATGGGTTCATGTATTTCTCCTATGTGTATGTGTGTGGGTGCTGGTCTTTCCCAGCCGTCATCCCAAACGTCTTTGGGCAAATGCAAGGCTTCTTTACGCCCGCAGGAGCGCTTCACAGCGAGTCCTATATTTACTAATGCAAATAAAGCACTCAATCCGCCCTAGTCTGGCAGGATGATGGTTTTCTTAGGTTTAGATGGTGGTTTGTCATTTTGTTGCATTTCCATCATTTTTCTAAACGTTGGCATCATCTCATTGACGATAACTTTGGTCATGGCTTCTGCTTTTAAGCGGTGAACCATTTCCTCTTCTTCACTAGACTTTTTAGTTTTTTCTTCTACGGCTTTAGCAATATCGTTGCTAAATTTACGATGCCGTAAAAACTGGCGCATAAAATTATCCATTGGCTGCTTCCTCACTTGCTTTTAATGCTGCCTCTAAACCTTTTTTGGCTTGCTCAATTTGTGGGCTAACTTGTGAGTGCAAGATGTTCATCATCTCTGCCTTCATTGTGGTTGGTGCTTGTTGTGGTAAATCTAAGATGGCCATCAACACATTAAAGCCCCGAACAGTCAGTTCGATCTTAATGCTCATGTCATCTAATACATCAGTTTTATCATTCATTCTTTTTACCTTTCTTCTTGATTGGCCCAAGCACTCTTTCTCTTTCTGCGAGTTTTACTGGGTCGGTGCAATACTGATTTAATTCAAACACTCTGGCGTGCATATCCATCAACTGCCAACAACGCATTTCGTGCATCATCTTGATACCAAGCAAAGTGTTAGCCACTTCATCTTCAGTCATTGGTTTTTCTGCGTCACCATGATATTTATAAAATGATTCAAGGTCATCAGATGTTTGCCATACTTTATAGATGGCATCTTCCATATCCCAAGCTGTGTACTTTTTCATCTGCCGCACTCCTCTTTAATTCTTGTTACCATGGGCGGTGTTCGCTTTTCAATTTCTCTGCGAATGTACCACTCTGCTTTGCGCAAATCTTCAATCGCGTCATCTTTAAGATCAGCGCGCCAGATATATTTAATTGCGTTACCTAGGTTAAAACCCATGTGTTCAGTAATTTGAATGCAGTCAACGCCAGATGGATGACTGGTATAGTGTTTAGGATTGTTGACTACGTCGCTCATGTTTTCTCCTTAATTCGCTTTCTACTGCCTTTACTTCTTCTGCTGTTTCGCATACCCATAAAGTTTCAATGTCGGGATACTGACTTGTATCAATATCTTCAACACCGGTCAGTGTTTCAATGATTGGATAACCTTTGTATATGCGTTCAATTACAAAATGACTCATAGTTTTAATTCCTTTTTAATAAACTCTACGCCTTTTGCAAAATGATAGCGCCAATGTTTTTCCGATAAACCTACTTCTGTATAAGACAAACCATCTAAAAAACTTGTTAATACAAACCGCTGCTTGACAGGCATACATTCATTTATTAGATGTCTAATGTCATCTATATCTTCCGGGTCCCATGGCAACCAACCTTCAATAATTTGGTTCGACATACCTTCTGCGTCATCCTGTTCGATTGGGTCTGGGTCTTCGTCAGATAGGCGTGGGGCCACAGCGTTGACTTTGTATTTGGTTTTTGTTCTCATGGCTATACTAATGCAAAATTTAAGGACTCTAGCAGGGCATCTTGCAAATTTATTTTGCCCTCTAAAACTTTGACGACGTGCTCGTCGATGCTATTAGACATTACTAGATGGTGTATAATAACTGGCTTTTCTTGCCCTTGGCGGTAGATCCGCGCGTTGGCTTGGATGTAGTTTTCCGAAGACCACGGGAGGTCGAACCACACCGTTTGTGCAGTGTCACCAACGTTGCACTGTAGATTGAGGCCGATTCCCCCAGATTGGGGATGGGCAAGGAGCATACGAATCTCGCCGCGACGCCACGCTGCAATGTTGTCATCGTCCAGCACCACCGCTTCTGGGAACTGAAGACGTAATCGTTGGAGGCTGTGCTTGAAGTGGTAGAACACCAGTGTTGGCGAGGAAGACTCTTCCATGATCGACTCAAGGCGTTCCAGTTTAGCGCGGTGTACTTCCTGCGCTTCTCCATCTTCTGCATAAATTGCGCCGCTGGTGAATTGGAGTAACTTGCCCGCCAGCGCCGCTGCTGTCGGAGCTGTGATTTTCCCTTTACCGATCTCAGCGACCATGTCTTTTCTAAGTTGATCATATTTAGCCTTTACATTCTTATCAATTTCAATTGGATGATGCAGTGTGGTTAGTGGCGGCAGCTCGAGATAATCCTCAGCCTTGAGTGAGTAGCAGATATCAGAGATGATTTCTTGGATCTGTAGGTCAGCGCCGAGCTTAGGTTTCCAGCTGTACACCACGCGGGTGTGGCGATTAATCTGGTCTGGCTCCATATACTTATCTCTGAACCTGGTTAGGCTAGTTTCCAGACGTTCGCCAAGGTCCAATATACCCACCTGTGACCAGAGATCTCCGATGCCCTGAGGGGTAGGTGTACCCGTCAGGATTAAACGCCTCTGAAAGCCCTTTAAATGCTTTTTAAGGGCCTTAAAACGCTTGGTGCTTGGGTCCTTAAATCGGCTTGATTCGTCAACTATTAAGTTAGTGAACACTAACTTATTTTGCGCTTCACAAAGCCATGCTACGTTTTCAAGATTTATAAGATATACATTAGCATCCGCGGCCAGTGCAGCCTCCCGCTGCGCAGGACTGCCCAGTACCTTTACAACTTTTAGGTGTTTCAGATGTTCCCATTTTTTGATCTCCGCATCCCATACTGTCTCGGCCACCCTCTTCGGTGCTATGATCAATGTCTTGCCCTCGAACTGTTCCGCTATGATTGTCAGGGTTGTTGCTGTTTTGCCAAGTCCTGGTGGTAGAAATAGCCCCAAGTTCGGCACCGACTGCGCTTTGGATATGATTTCTTTCTGATACTGGTGCAACTGATTGCGCTTGAGCATTTAAAACTTCTTTCCTTTTATCGTGTAGCCAATCGGCTACAGCATACAATTCTTTTTCTGTGGCGTCTTGTTTAATTGTGTTTGCCCAATAAGATATAAAAACTACGTTACCTTTAATGTATCCCAATTCAGGTACTACTCTATCTAGCGACGGGGTGTATCTGTGTGATTGCCCTTGATGCCTGCCCCACACAAATTTTATACCAAACACCGGACATTCATCTGTGGCTATGGATAATAAATGCTCCAGGTCTAAATTAATTGGCAAGCCTTTTTGTTTTGCTCGGTCTCTTGCTTTTGTAAGATACCGCATAACGTGACCTCTTTTAGAACTGTCGTATTTCTTTTTAGCAATCTTATAACGTTCCTTGGCTTCTAATGAAATCATCTACGTCCTCTGTTGATCTTAAAATGTGTACGGGAAAGCCCTGCTCGCCAATTTCATCAAACACTAGTGTCTGGCGTGGTGATAATGAGCCTGTTTCCGTTTTCAGTTCGATCAAGAAGATCTTCTGGTTTAAAAAGACTATTCTGTCCGGTACTCCGCTGACGGTGCTGATCCACTTGAATGTCAACCCGTTCAACTCTTTTATTCGCTTTTGGAGGTATTTTTCTATTTGCTTTTCTAACATTTTTACCCTTTTCGTGCATGCAAATTTTAAAGACCTGGTTTACTAAATGGCCGGTCAAGTATGCGCGTGTCTCATTTACAAATCCGTCATCTTCGCCAATGTATTCAGCAAGGTGATCAATAGCGTGGCTTACTTCATGCGCAATGGTATCTACTAGCTCGGACAAATCGTTATCGTCTACCAGGCTCATGTCAAACACCATGACAATGATTGCGTTCATGCCGTCGCCGACCATGTGGGTTTCTGCAATACCTGTTTCTAGCGCGTTGGCTTTGAGCCCGATCTTGTGGTCCTTGAGGATCTGCTGGAATACCTTGTCATCAAAACACAGCTTGATTACCTGCGGAAAGAATCCAGTATCTAGTTTGTAGTAGTTGTACTTCATTAGTGCCTCGTTGGGGTTTTCTCAACAATTTCTTCGTTCTCAACTATCTGACGAATGCCTTCCATAAGTGCTTCAACTTCTTCGTCCGACAAACCAAGTTCATCGGCCCAGCCTTCATCAAATTCTACCGTTCGTTTTTTAGTCATTTTGGTTCCTTGGCCTTCTTAACGCCTTTAGCTTCGCGCAGGTCGTGTGAGTGCAGCTTCTTGCCAACTTTCTTTGGTACTTCGTTAGCAGACTCGGCTACCTTGGCGGCCTCTTTGCGGTTTGCAAACTTGCCTGAAGATAACAAAAAGCCGCGCTTGTCTTCTTTCTTTTTACGGCCTGCCTTCTTTTCAATTTCTTCGTGCGAGTAGGCAATCGATGGCGCTGGAATTACTTTGCCAGACTTCTCTTTAATTGCGGGGACCTTGACGGTTTCTTTCTTGGTTGCCATACGTTTTTGTTCCTTGTGTTTTAGTTTTAATGCTAAGTTGATTGAATAAACAATGCCCTCCCATGTTGCGCGGTCAAGCACAACGGGAATGAGTTCTTGTCCTCTTGCTAGCTCTGCGAATTTCTTTGACAGATATTCATCCATTGCCCTTTGCTGTTTTTTACTTTGTATCTTTGGCATTTTGCTTTTGCTCTACATGCCATTTACACAGCTCTTTGTAATATTGTATTTTGGACTCGAGCTCTTTAATACGCTCGTCATAAATGCGCTGTTGCTCCACGTAATCCTTGTCACGTGGTCGCGCACAGTAGCCAGTGATGATGCCAAACAAAATGGCGATGAAGATATCAGTCATTGCCAATTCCGTGGGCGCGTTCGATGGCGCGGGCGAAATCATACCAGTTGAAAATCAAATTATCCAATTTGAAATCTGGATCCTCGCATTGCATAGCTAAATTGCGTATTTGGGTTAGTGTTAATGAACCGTGTTGCGCAAATAGCGGTGTTACGCCTTCCATATTGTTAGGCTTATTAAACTGCAACCCAACATTGCACATTGGGTCTTTGGGATTGCCTAATGGTACTACATAGGCAACGGGTTCACGTTGGGCATCTTGCCGGTCTTGTGTGGTGAAGGTGGTCATTGGTCATCTCCAAACTTATTTTTCCATGCGATATTAGATAGCGCAACAATCGTCTTGCAAGTTTCCAATTCCTTTTTTAACGCCGCAATTTCAGCTTGTTGTTGGCGTACAAAGTCTGCATACTGCTGAAATGGTTTGCCTTTTCCATCGCCCTGTATCCAATAAATGTTTTCCAATTCATCAGCTATTTGTTTTGCGTTCATTTGTTTTGTGCCTTTTTTAGTATTGCTCTAGCAAAATCAATGTTTTGGTCGCCGGTGTCAGTTTCCATGCCACTCCAAATTTCAATTATTTCCTCATCTGTTAATGTCTTTGCTTTCAACGCCTCTATTTCAGCTTGTTGCTCTACTACTTTTGCATAAAGTTTGTCGTGATTAACAAGTAAAGAATAGTATTCAGCTTGTTGCTGGCGTAGCATGGCTGCAGCATTACCCACAGGCGATGCTCGCCACTCTTCAATTGTGCAATCATAAGAAATGCTATCTAACTCATCAGCTAGTTCATTTGCGTTCATATTATCTCCTAAACTGTGGTATGGGTTTGCGTCTACCGTATTGTAACCTAACTTTGATCGCCTCGATGGTGCCGATGCGTTTGTTACGCCAGCCTTGGTGAGCACGGCGAATCATCTGCATCTTGGTTCGTTGCTTTTGGAGCAACTTTAGTTGCCTATTACGCAACACCCGACGCCTACCCACTCTACCAAAAATAGTGGTAAAGTGGGTTCGTGGCGCTGTTTTACGAAAGTTTAGCGATCTCATTTGCTGCTACCGTTTTAATGTGCTCTTGTCCAACATATTCACCATCCCAGTTTACTGTTACTGATGATGGGTCCTTGTCCTTCCAGTGCTCAAACGATAAAAATGCGCCGCCCTCTGGTCCAATCTTAAGCCAGTGGGGTATGCCATCAGGTGAGCTGACAGTCTTACCAAACAGCACGTGCGCGCCATCAGCCCTAGCATGCTGCCACTGTGATGCGTCAGGATTGTCTCTGCCTTCGAGATTAAACTGGATGTTGCCAGCAAGGTATACGAACGCCGACTCAACGCCGGGGTGTGTATGCGGAGGAGAAGTAGCCCCCGCCTCAGTAATGTACAGCTCTACTTGAAAGCGCCCCTGACGATACAAGCATAACGACATCGCGTTGTCGGTGTGAAAGACTGGATTCTTGAATGGTGGTTTGAGTGGCATGCCTTGTTGGCAATACCAATCTCTAAACTCCTCAACTGTTTGCCACATAATCGCCTTTCGTTATTGCATGCTTTTCACCCACCAGCTCGCCATCCCAGTGCATTGTCACTGAGCTTGGGTCGCGGTCTTTCCAGTGCTCAAATATTAAGAACGCGCCGCCTTCAGGGCCAACACGCAGAGCGTGCTCCTTGCCATCGTTAGACTCAACTGATCTGCCTAACAGGAAGTGTGTGCCGTCGTTCTTTTCAATCTGAAACTTTGATAGGTCAACAAACTCCCCGCCTTCCTTGGCGAATGATAGGTTGCCAGTCAAGTACATCGAGATTGATTCAACGTTGGGGTGTTTATGGCGTGGTGATTCAGTGTTTGCCTTGCACACGTATAGCTCTACCTGATAGCGCCCTTCGCGATACAAACACAGCGCGTAGGCAATATCGGTGGTGTGGATTGGCGAGACAAACGGGGGCCTGATAGGGCGACCCGCCTTTAACCACCAGCTCATAAACTCTTGAACTGTTTTCACAATTTAGCCTTTGCCTCTGCTTTGAGTTTTTTGGCAGCTTTTTCCATCTTTTCAATTTTAGTCATTAACTGCTCAATCTCATCGTCGCGCCAGTGGTAGCCGATCCCAAACATCTGTTCGTCGGTATACACACGCAAATTAATCTTATGTGCGTCTTTCCAATCTTTAAATGCTTTTTCTGCTGCAGTCATCAAAATACTCCTTCGTTTGTTCTTATAATGGTGTTTACGTATTCCCTGGCTTTTTCGTTCAAACGTACGCCATAATATACGTGAGTGTTTTCTTTGTTGATCATCTTACGATCAGCCCGTACTCCAAACTCTTGTGTTGCTGCAATAAACCTACGCTTGAATGCCTGTTCGGTGCCAGTAGCCATTTGTTTCTTAATTGCCCAACGTTTATAACAGTCAAACACATCGTCTTTAAGTTCAACGCCCTCTGGGTCGATGATAAGAACATCCTCAACAAACGTACCGATAGGATTACCTAGCTCAGCCATCAAGTCTAATAGCTCTTTGCCTGTGCTTGGTTGCAAGAAGTATCCACCGCGGTCTAAACGACGGCGTAATCCTTCCATGGCCCAATTAAATATGCCTGATAGTTCTTTGTCTAATTTGTGTGACAGGTCTGTGTCTTCTTTGTTCCAAAAAGACTTAGACAATTTAAACACAATCATACGACCAGTCAAAGCGTTGGAGTTCTCAGTTAACTGAAGCGCTTCGTTAGAATAGATTACTATTCTGGTTGGCAGGTATCCGTTCCACGCATCTTTATTCTTGCGGTTAACCGTAATAGTATCGCCCCCAACAATCCGCAGAAGCTGAGAAACAACAGCGCCACGATTACGTTCAGGAGCACGTGCATCAGTAAAGCTAGCAAGCAACTTCCCAAGCCAAGGCTGCAGGCCAAATGTATCACAGAGTTCTCCTAGTTCGGGCGCGACAGTATTATGTTGTCCAAGCAAACTGACGAGCACCTTGTTAATTGTTCCCTTACCGGCTCGGCGGGGTCCAATGATGTTAAAGAATTTCTGTTGACGGGTATCGCCGCTAAGGATGTAACCGAACATCTCCTGCAAACAATCAATTGACTCTTGATCATCGGGCCAAATGTCATTCAAAAACTTAATCCACGTTGGGCACGTTGCGTTTTGATCAAAGTCAAATGGCAACGAGTTCTGCGTGAAGAACCCGAGTGAGTGTGGTAACAGTATGCCGTCTTCTAAATGAAAAATACCATTGCGCAAAGACACTAGCTTGGAAGCATCAGGTTTGTTTGCTGCATAAGATTCTAACCAGATTGGTGGTCTGGTGTTAGCGTGGTTAGGTAAGTGAACAATCGATTTAATCGCATCAATCGCCGCAGATACGCTGGCTGGTGATGGGTTGAATGGTTGAAGTTCGCCCTTCTTGCCTGGTTTTTTGCACTTATCTAGCAGGGCGTACAACTTTGACCGAATCGTTGCCTCTTCTGTTATTTCGTAGTGCGTCCCGCTGTAGGTGTAAAAGTCCTGTGCGTAGTGCACAATTCTGTAGCCTTCTTCGGTTGCGCAATTTGTATCTAAATAGGTTCGGGCGTGATTCATGGCACCCTGGTCTAATACAATCTCGCCCCTGGCTATCGCTTCTTTTCGCTCGTTCTGGTTGACGATGAATACTAATGAGCGTAGTGTGGCCCCAGAGCCTTTAAACGTTTTCCATTTGTTGGCACATGCGTTGGAGTGATAGTTAGGCCCTAGCTGGCTCCAACGATCCCATGCCTCACAAGCCTCGACGTCCCCACCAAACTGATGGTGTAGGATGGCGCCCACTTTAAGCCAGTCATCGTAGCCGTACACGGTATCTGGTAGCTTAGCTAGAATCTCAGTCTCCACACGCTGTAAGTCATAATCTTCTAGCGGCGGGGTGTAGTCAGCAAAAGCATCGCCTGTCCGAGTTATTGTACGTGGTGGCACGATAGTCGTCAGGTCTTGGGGAGTGCTCGGTAAAGCGCCACCAAGGTGATGCCCTGTGACTGTAAAGAACCTAGACTTAGGATAAATTTCTAGACCGATAGAATGGTCAACGTGGCTGGCTGGCAGGTTAGCCCTTGTAAATATCTTGACCCCTGTGCCAGATGGGCTAATTTCCATGTACCCGTCTATCGAGTCAGCAATTTGCTGCAGTGCAGCATTATTGAAAGCGTGCATTACGGCATCGTAGCAGTCGTCCAAGTCGACACCAATGATGTCATCCTCATCGGAAAACACGAATCCGATGCCTGAAAACTTTTCGGGGTGGCTTTGATAGGCATGCTGGACAGTTATAAAGTCTGTCCAGGTTGCTGGATTGGTTGATGAGGCTGCGGTTCCATTGGCTTGGCATGGCAATTTAGACCATCTGCGGTTGTCCGCATCACCAATTTCTACTAATCTCCACAATACCCATCTGGATATTTTCTTCAATTCCACGGGTATGCCGTGGAAGTTTACTGGCAGGCATACTGGCTTGTCGTTCATTTTCACTTTCTCTCTTACCTTTACTAATGCAAATTTGTTGGTTGTTCCATTTCACATTGTGAAATATATTTGTAGGGTTTGTAGGGTCTGTTGGGTCTAAACCCACTTTATCCCAGACTTTCGTTTTTTAATTTTTTAATTTAAAAATAAAAAAGTACGTTTAGACCCAACAGACCCAACAGACCCTACAAATCGATAACTAAAAGTAATAAGACAGCCAAACAACATACCCAAAGTGATATATAGATAATTTGTTCCAATCCACGCTTAAAATCAGACATAAAAGGGCTATCGTACTTAGTTACAAAGTTAGCGTAATATGAATCTTTACGTGCTTCTGACCAAGTTCTAGGGGTTTTTACATAGCGGTGGTAGTTGGTGGTGAATTTTTCATAGCTCATTTTATGGTTTCCTCACATTTTTTAATAAAACGTTCAATATTTATGTTTTCTCTGCACTCAAACAGGTGGTAGGTGGCATTGTCATACGTTGTACCAATGCCATAACATTGTGGTTTACCTGGCAAATCCCACTTAGCCACCTCAAAATCTGTTACGGGTAGTAGTTTTACGGGTATTTTATGGTATTCCCACGTATCGGTAAGCATCTGTGCCACGTCGCCGTCATAGTGAGCCTTACATGACTTTTTGCCTGTCATTTTCCATATTCTACGACTTATAGATATAAACGATGGCGCAGCAAATAAACGAGAAGCATCAAGGTGGTTTGATGCCTGCTCGTTGCCGACCAAAGTTCCGCCCATCGATAAAGTAATATGATCCATGACCTTTTTAATATCTAGCGGAATTGCGTCGATGTCAAAAAATACAATGGTATCAAGGTCTTCGTTACGATTGAGCACCCAGTCCATCCATTCACCATGATCAAGACCATTTATCTTATGCTGTTGAATTGGTAGCTTAAAGTGGTCAAATACTAACTTTTGGTTATATGGCACTCGTTCGTCGATGTTGTCCCAATACAGGGAAAATATACCTGCGTTCATTCGTGCACCTCATAGCCTTTCTGTTTGAGCATCTTGGCGCCCCACTTGCGCAGGTATTCGCGATGCTCAGAGTCCTGTGGATCGTTCTCGTCCCATACCACGTCGAGCACGTGACTGCCTGTCATGTCATAGTACTCGATGCGTAGCATGTTGCCGTCTTTGTCATATACGTCTGTTGGTATCAATGTAGTCATTATTTCACCCTTGTTAGTTGTCCGCTAAATGAATATGTGCCAGTGTGCGTGAGTTGTGCCCATGGCGCCGCCCATACTTTAAAACCATGCTTACGTGCAAGTTGGCAAAAGTGGTAGTCCTCGCTCAGTAATCGATTGGATACTGGATCGATGCTAGTATCAAAGTATTCTTTGATTTTGATGCCAACGTTCTGTGGATTAACTACTGTAAACATGTCGTTGCTGTAGCTTGGCACTTTGTCTGCCAACGCGTCAAAAACTTCACGCTTGATCAACATAAAACCAGTCCCACCGTTCTCAATCTCTACGGGCGTATCGATGCGAGTCTGCACGTCTTTTGATCCGACGAGGTTAACTACAAACGAGCCAGTGTGCCAGTGCAATTCTTCAGCTGGAACGCCAGCCTTGACTGCGTGGATGACGGAGTGCCAGTTAATTTCTTTCTTGGGGTAGATGCCACAGATAATGTCCTTGTCAGCGCGCACCATCTGCACGATGTCAAGACATGAGAACGCGATGTCCGCATCAATAAACATCAGGTGCGTGCACTCTTTCTTTTGTAAAAAATCGTGCGCTAGCTTATTGCGTGCACGTGTGATGAGGCTTTCGTTCATCATCATGCTGTAATACATGTCGATGTTGTTTTGTTTAAACACCTCAGGCATAGCCGCCAAGTTGATGGCATACGTGCCAAGGCACACGCCACCATACATCGGAGTTGCTACGAAG
>Ga0208379_1000443_pt1 | contig 18230 bp, 19 predicted proteins | sample CryBogCBE02Aug07_FD_184559 | JGI IMG/M metagenome (GOLD analysis project Ga0208379, IMG submission 184559) | Freshwater microbial communities from Crystal Bog, Wisconsin, USA - CBE02Aug07 (SPAdes) | ecosystem: Environmental > Aquatic > Freshwater > Lake | place: Crystal Bog, Wisconsin, USA... | reverse complement strand
GCGCGCAGGATCGCCCTCTCTAACGGGATCTGATATTTGTCAGACACAAAACAATGCAGACATTCAATCAATTCACGCCGCTCTTTGGCGTATCCTTCACACGCAGCGCGCATCACTTCTAGCTGATGATCTTTTTCATTCAACATCATGCGGAGCCGCTCGAGGTCCATCATGCAACGTCGCTCTAGTTCGCTCTCAGCCATTATGCACCCCTATGTATCTGCTTAGATCCACTGTAGCTGGATCAATTTGTCTAACCTCGGCGGAACAGAGTAACACTGTCGTATATTAGGGTTATTATAGGAAGACGTTACCCTGATCGCAGAAGGTTGAAGCTGAGAAAACCAAGCAAGAGGCAGCGCCTTGACTGCCTAGCCACTGTTGTTCCTTCCATTGGGCTGTCATCCGGCCCCTCTCGGTTAGCCTTGGCCTGTTAGAAGCTGTTGGATATTTCTCAGCTAGTTCCTGTATGTATTTCTTATCCGCCTGTAGCTTGCCTTTAACGTGTCTCATGTTGTTCCCCTTAGGCTTGATATTCGGTAGATCCGACGCTCCGCTGGACGCACTTCCCCCCCCCTAGTCGGGGGGGTTGGTCGATATTCGGTGAGTCCATAGCCCACGCAGTATCGCTTCACGGATGCGGGTTGTTGCAAAACTAATCGCAACGGCTTGGTGGACAGCATTTACCAAGCCATAACCGCAGCTTCCTCTCTGTCGGTGACGAACACATGCCTCGTGACAACATATGCCGCTGACGTAACTTTCAGTCTCTTCGTGCGAGCCATATTTAACGTCTTGTGCTACGACGCTTCTCCTGCCTTATCCCTTTCTCAACGGCTCACGCCTGATGTTACTACGGGCCTCAAAAGGCTCTGCTACGCAGGAGGATTTAGGGATGCGCCCTTACGCAATCACGCAATCATAGGCGTATCTTCCTCCCCTTGGCTTGAAACTTGGCCCAGGCAATCTGCTTGCTTCGGATCCAGTTCCTGGACGCGAGAGAAGGCTCAGCAGGACCAACATTTCTCACAGCAGGATCATTCGGCCAGTCGCCAAAACGCTCCTTAAATTGAACAGCCGCCCAGCCAGGCTTGTAAGCACGCTCAATCGCAATCCCCTGCATTTCAGCATAGAATTGCGCAGGATCCGGCAACATGGACGAACGATTAACCGCAGCTTGGGCGCCATTGCGTCCAAACAATCCCAAAAGACCATCAACCTGCTCGACGCTTGTCAGTCTGAAAAATTCATGACCACACGTCGGACATTCACGCCGCGTGTTAGAGACGACAGTCCGACATGATGGACACAGCCTTGGCTCAGGATCTTTCTTATTCTGCTTGCGCGCCTTCCTGCTCTCAGGATCGCCATCACAAAGCCAGTCACGCTTAATTTCATTCACCAGGCCGAGCGTCATCGAATTATTGGCATGATCCAGAATAATCGCATCCGTCTTGCCTGGTGCAGTCCTTATCCCGCGGCCTATCTTTTGAACGTGTAGCGTCGGTGACTTCGTCGGCGCAGCATCGATCACACAGCCGACCGCCGGATAGTCAAATCCGGTTGTCAGAACGCCGACATTGCATAAAATCCGCGTTTTCCCGGCTTTGAAATCAGAAATAATCGTCTGACGATCAGCCGGTGACGTAAAGCAGTCAATATATTCAGCATCAATCCCGTCAGCGATAAAAGCATCCTGCACTGACTTGGCGTGCGCGCGATCGACGCAGAAAGCCAACGCCTGCCGGTCTTCGCCGAGCAATTTATAATGCTTGACAATGTCGCCAACGATCGACCGCTTATTAACCGCTTGCGCTAATTGTTGCTGATTATAATCGCCGGCAGTCGTCTTGACGCCAGTTAGATCCAGCGTAACAGGCGCAAAAACCCTAGACGGCGTCAAATAGCCCTGATCGATCAGGCTCTGCGTCGTCGCAGCGATAATCAGTTGAGAATATTCCTTGCCCATCCCTGGGCGCCACGGCGTAGCGGTAAAGCCTACAACCGGAATATCTGGATAGGATTCCACAAACTTGCGCAGCGCCTTGCTGCTCATATGCGCCTCATCGATAATAATCATATCGAACTGAGGCAGCTTGTTCCGGCGTGTTAATGTCTGATGAGACGCAATCTGAACAAGTTTTTTGTGATCCGTTAAATAATGCTGTCCCTGGATAACGCCGATATGGTCATCATATCCCTCAGCGCCGATCGCCTCGACAGACTGATCCAGCAAAGACAGACGTGGAACAATAAATAAAACCCGCTTGCCGGCAGAAACGTAAGGCGCAATTAAATGCGCCGCCGTCAGCGTCTTGCCGAACCCAGTCGGAGCCTGGAAAACAATCCGCTTCTCACCTTGAGCAATACGCGACGTCAGGTCGCTTAATGACGCGGCCTGATGCAGACGTAATTCGCGAAGAGAAGACGGATCGAAGGTCACTTTATAAGTTCCTTCATTTCCTGATACGTCAGCATCACCTGGCGCAGCGCCAGACGCATCTTCTCTAGTTCAGCCTCGAACCGCACGAAATTGTTCGTCAATATCGCATGGTGAGCCTCAGACGCCATGTAAACGACGTCAGCCGTCGTCTCGCCGATAAAATCCTGGCGAAGAGCGTCAACCACAGACAACCGTGGACAATTGTCGCACTTCGTAGAGTGCTCTTGTATCGAATCGGCGTTTGTAGAATAATCCATATTTCAGCCACTATTTCTGTCCTTTCAAACAGTTGTTGGGGTGGCTCGCGAGAGCCTAGATTGCTGGGTCTAGGGCTTCTCATAAAACCGGCGCTTCTGTGCTACCGGTTTCATACGGAGGAGGTTGATCGCCTCCTCCGTAAAACCCTAGAAGACTTCAATAGTCTCTGATTCCCTAGATAAATGCAATGTGCTTCTGTATCGTTCTGAGTAATAATACACAGAATATATTATGTGTTGATAAGTTGGTTAATTAAATTGACTGTGAATTCGTCTTCAGCATCAACCAGCTTCTTTACTTTACGCAGTCCATAAATAACGGTTGTATGGTCACGACCGCCAAAAGACCGGCCAATCTGCGTCGTCGAGGCGCTTGTGTTTATTGACGAGACAAACATCCCGATATGGCGCAATAAAGCAATCCGGGAAATTCGTTGATTGCCGTTCAGTTCAAACATCGTGATATTGCATAACTCACATAGTTTTTGCTGAATTGCTCTGATCTTAACGTGGCCGTCAGACTTATAATTAGACATCTGAACCTGGGGCCACAATTCGTCATTGGCGCGCTTTTGTTCAGCCTTTAATACCGCATTCTTTAATATTCTTGCCCACTCTTCCATTTCTTCTTGTTTGCGGCGCATAATTCTTTCGGACATTATTCTATTTTCCTGCTCAACACATAAATTATAAATCTTCCCACGTTTCACAATCGCTGAACGCTGATACATCATTTTCCCCTTTTGCTTTTGTGCTGATGAACCAAACAATTGTTTCGTCGCCGTCGCTCTTTTCGACAGATATGTTCTGGCAAAGGCGATCGTTCTCTATAATCCCAAGCATCTGCGCCAGGTCATTGATCGGCTTAATGACGTTATCCAGATCGACACGGCTTTTTCTCGGAACCTGGATCCGCAATCCATAGGCGCCCTCAATTCGACCTACCCGCTGGGACATAATCATTGTTGACGCCAACGTGATCCAGTCGCGATATTTTGCTGACTTAATCGCCTGTAATTTCCCTGACCTGGATATATGCGATCGCCATATGGCATTGGCTGATATTGGTGGCGGCAGCGTCACCATCACGCACTGAACAGTCTTGCTCATTCTGCTTCTAGGCCCCAACCCGCCCAGCCGTCACGAGCACTCCCGCGGCAGTTCATTTCTAGCTTTGGAAGATTCGGGAATAATTTCTCAATCAATTCGAAAAAAACGTCAGGCTTTGCACTGTGCTCGCCGACCGGCGCATCAATCACAGACGCCCATTGCGTGCCTGGCTCTGGCGCAGGAATTGATCCTCTTGTTCCGACAAGCAGAATTTCATGCTTTGACCTGGACCAATAGCCAGTGCCGATTTTATTTTTATTCCAGATAAAATGTGTCTTATATTCAAACCCCCACTCTTCCATTGCGCGCAACGCCTCTTGCAGCATTGGCGTCGTGCCCCATAGGAACAAGACACAATCATCCGCCGATATGCTTGGCACATCGAGCGAACAAATATCGTCGATCGTCATTGTGGGATAATGGTTAGAAGCGGACCGATCCAAGCCTTTGTCAGACCGGACCTCGAAACGCCAAGGAGGATCCGCCAGGATAACGCCGAATTTAGCATCCGGCAGGTTTACTATTTTCTGCGCGAGTTCCGCCTCTCGTTCTGATCGAGACTTCGCCTTTTTAGCAGCCCGGAACAGATTAATCGTGACGCGATGATTTTCCTCAGCCACACGCTCGCGCCATTCAGACAGAATTTCCTCAAACTCTGGCTCAGGTATGGACGCCATTTTTTGCGCACGACTGGATAGCGTTTTATCAATTCCTACGTCCTGCAACTTAAATCGATTAGGATTAGTAGGATTTTCACTGGGGCGTCCGCCTAAGTGCATCTGATGCGTGATACGTTGATGCTGCAACATTTGACCCAGGCGGCGCTCTGCACGCATACGAATTTCCGCTGCGTCTACCTCCAGATTTTTATTCTTGGCCTGGCGCGCATAGGCCCTGACAGCCTCAGTCTTATCGAGAATTCCTTTGACCTCATCGACAGCGCGCGCCGTCTGAATAGCCTTACAAGCATTCTCGTATAAGATTAATTGCGCCATAACGTGCCTCAGTGATCTTTAATTACAGCAATGGGCTTTTCAGCCAGATGGCCGTAATTTTCATTGAAAAAAGAAATCATGCCTTTGCAGAATTCTTTATGTCCAAACTGCGAATGCTTATCGCGCAAGATTGCTGCGCTGATGCTTTGTTCGTTTTGCAGAAACTGATGGTAGTCGTCTTTATTCCACTTGATTGGCCGAATAGTCTGATCAAAATATTTCCTGTTCCATGTCACGCCATAATCACCACATTGTTGCTCGGCGACAGTTGCAGCGACCATCGTTTTTGCCCAGTCACGCATATAAGAAACATATTCCTTATCGTTCAGCGCATAGGGATTAGCGTGCGAAGCAGTTGAGAACAGAACTGCGGCGATGAAGACTTTCTTTCCAATGGACATGATTGACCCTTTCTTGAGAAAAAAAACGGACCGGCAACTCATTACCAATGCCGGCCCTATGAGCGTGCTATGCGCCTGCCCATTTCACTTTCTGTGGCAAGCCTGTCAGCCTCCACAAATTCTGATGGTTTGATGGAACGTAAATCGATGTCGGCAGCGATATACGCTTTCAACCGTGCATCAATTTCTTTGACATTTTTGCAAGACTTTAGCGCATCGACAAATGTATCAAGCATTGCAAAGGCTTTGTTTGTTTCTTCAAGATCACGCTTCATTTTACGAACACGGCTGGCTGCGAATTCTTCCCCATGAGCCAGTGCCGTATCGCAATAGTCAGCAGCGAGGCGGCTTGGCACCCAGCGCGGCACTTCAATGCCGGCCAGACGCGCGCGCATGACGATAGCAGGCGGTTTCATCGGGACGGCCTCGCCCCGATATTTTTGTGGATATCTTTTAGGCTTTCGACGGTGACGCCTTGTATCTTCCGGCGCTTAGCGGCAGCAGCCATAGGCCACCAATAAGCCTTTGGAATGCGTCGGCGGCACTTGATCACGCGGACGTGACCAATGTCTAACAAGCCTAAATCCTTGGCAAAAACGTCTAAAGACGGCCAAAGATCGATTAATTGTGAAATTGGATCAGGTGATTTCTGCATGTAGGCAGAATTACCTATGTGACGAATCGGTGTCAAGTGTAATGTGCTGAAATACACTACTTAAGTAGAGTCCGAATCGTAAACTAGTTAATTTCCCCTTGACGGCGATAAATAACAAACGTAATGTCTTGTTACATCTGCAATGTCACTTATCAACATATTGTAGGTTGTATGTAACAATGGAGCAATAACTTGAATGCAATAGCGAAAGCGCAGGCACTACGCATAGCCAAGGCTGCGGAAGATGCCGGGCTAAACGGCCCTACGGAAGTAGCGCGCGCTAGTGACTTAAACCCCATAACTGTATCTGCTTACATGCGCGGCACGCGCGCTGCCAGTTTAGAGGCGTGCTATAATATGGCCTCTGCGCTCAAGGTAGATCCCTTCTGGGTATACGATGGCCGCGAGCCTGGATCCGAGAAGCGTATTGGCAAGACCAAACCCTGGCCTGGCTTTGCGAAAGAAAAGCAAATGGCATCGATGGCAGCGTCTTACTCAAAAGCAGATAAGATCCCACTCTATACATGCTCGATCGGCGGTCACGAGGACGGCGTCTCAACAACGCCTAAGATCATTGACTATGTCGAGGCTCCAGACATTTTTGCCGGCGTCGAAGGCGCTTTTGGCGTCCGCGTCTCCGGCGAGACTATGATGCCACGATTCGAGCAGGGCGAAACAATATTTGTGCATCCGCGAGAGCCAATTAAACGCGGCAACTATGTTGTTGCAGAAATATATGAAAAGGGACCAGAAAACGGCGTCCAGGGCTATATCAAACGCTTTATATCCGTTGATGAAACAACCTTGACGCTCGAAAATCTTAACCCGCCAAAGAAAATAAAATTTCCACGATCGAGCGTAAAAAGCATAGGAAAGATCGTAATGATCTTGTGTTAAACCGTTCTATATCGTTGAAAAGCAGTCGGAAACGTGTCGGCTGCTTTTTTATTTGTTATTCTCTTATTCTTTTGTAGAGTCCTCTTGACTACGGATGCACGATACATTAGTAATGCCTTCATCAACAACGGAGGGCAACAATGTCTCGTTATCATCTTCGCAGCAATCGTCCAGATCCAGACGGCACCACGGAAACGTGGATTAATTTTATGGGACGCGAATTCGTCGTCGAACTTGAATGGAGCATATCCAGCTATGGATCTGCGCCTTCATTCTACGATCCAGGCGACGGACCTGATTTTGACATTGATCGCATTTGGCTGCGCGAAAACCGTGAAGACGAATCCACATGCGCTGCGGATGATTTTGGTCCTGCTTTTGAGGTCACTGGCAAACTATTCCAGGTCATTTGCAATCAAACCCGCATTTGTGACGACGTCTACAACTCAATTCTGAGGACAATATAATGCGCACCACAACAACACATCACATGACTGGTCGTCTGTCCTTGAACTCAAATGTTTTTACATCTGGAGGCGTCTCTTACACATGCCTTAGCATCATCGAGGAAGGCGGATCCATTAACGGCGACATATCAATATTTGTTGATCCTGCCGACAATGATCGCATTGCAGAGGCTGTCGCAGCCTTCAACGAAATCATGCGCCGTCCTTCTCTACAGGAGGCGGCGGAATGAACTCCTACGCTTATGCAATGCAAGACGCGATCGACATGGCGGCGTTTTTACGCCGTCAGGCTCACAGTCGCCTCAAAATGCAGCGCGCTTTGTTTCCTGAATGGAACAACACGCCCAACCACATAACGGATGCAGCCAGATACGACCTGAAACAGGCCATTCGCTGGATCCAGATAGCAAAACACCGAAGGGAACAATCAGAATGCCTAAGCAATTAGATTCACGCCAGACTGAAATTCTGCAACAGTTTCATCCAAACCCGAAAGCAGCCGTTTGGGACTGCCACGGCACTCTCGTGATCTATCACAAGGCAATTGAAATTATCGCAGCAAACGCCGGCATCACCTTTGATCCGCCTCAGGTCATTGTGGCTGATCCGGAGAAAAAGAACGTCGCTATTCTTGTCACCGGTCGCCTTGGCGATAAAGCAGAATGGTCGATCGGCGAAGCAGCGCCATACAACAACAAAAATGGCTACCCATTTGCCATGTCAGAAAAACGCGCCAAAGACCGAGTCGTTCTGAAACTATTGAACCTGCATGGCGATATTTACAGCGAGGACGAGGCAGACGACTTTCGTGACGACGCACGCAGCCGTCCATCTTACTCAGACCTGGTTAAAGAAATGAAGACCGCGCAGGATCCAAAGTCTTTGCGTAAATGGGGCGCAGATAACGCCGAGCGTATTGCCAAGATGTCAGAAGAAGACGTCGAGAACTTTACCAATGCCTACAGAACCTATCGTGAAAGCCTTGGAGAAGCAGCGTGAGCAATCAAGGAACAGACGATTGGAAAATGGACAGGCTTGGTAAATTTACCGGCTCCCGTGCCTTTCCTGCAATAGACCTGGATTCCAAAGGCAAGCTAAAGGCTGCTTATTGGAACTACGTCTTGGAAGCAGCAACCGAACGCTGGAAAGGCGCACCGATCGATAAATTCGTGACGCCTGCTATGGCTAACGGAACACGGTTGGAACCAACAGCGCGCGTCCGCTTTATGCTGGAAACCGGTCTTTATGTGCGACAGGTTGGTTTTATAAATCACAAGACGATCGCAATGTCAGGCGCATCATTAGACGGCATTATTCACGATAATCAATCGATCGAAATTAAATGCCCGATGCTGAAAAATCATTTTGAATATACCGCTACCGGCGAAATTCCGATGGCATATCAGGCGCAAATGCAATGGGGCATGGCGACCGTCCCATCAATTCATTCATGCTGGTTTGTTTCATTCAATCCAGATGCGCCGACAAATATTCAAATGCACATCCAGCGCGTCGATCGCGATCCGGTAATGATCGCCCAGTTGGAGCGTGCTGCCGAGCAATTCAATAGGGACGTCGAGGAGAAACTGCGTGAACTTCGCGAAACCTTTCCTTCCGCGCTTTGATTCCGAGACCTCTAGGGACGCAGCAATGCTTCTCTGGGAAGGCTTTGGCTTTGCGAAGAATGTTCAGGAACTCAGAGAATTCTACGACAAAAACGAAACAGTTTTTAATCGGCTGACCGAGACACACAAATTTCACCTGAGAAATCGGATGAAATCCTTGAGAAGCAAACTCATGCCTAAGGACGATACAATGGTAGACTACGATAACACGAATAAGTTTATGCTTTCGAGAAATACAAAACGCAGAAACGACAAAGACGCTGAATTCACCGGCAACGCGAACATCACCTGCCCTCACTGCGATCAGACATCTGATCACTGGCTCAACGCCTGGGTGAGAGAGAAAAAAGCAGACGGCTCGAAATTCTTTGGCGGCACAACGCGCGCGAAAGACACCGGCACATCCAAAAATCCAAAATCGAGCATTCCTCTCGAACTCGACGACCAAATTCCATTTTAGAGGATTAAGTAATGCCGAACTGGATCACCATGCGATCAGATGCAGACCGGCAGCGTGTGCAGGGATGGGTGTCTAAGGCGCCCCCCGGCACATCGATAGCGTTTAAGCGTCCAAATAAACGCACACGCGATCAAAACGATCTGCTTTGGCCTTGGCTGCGCGCAATCGCTGTCAATGTTCCCTGGGCCGATAAATTGCGATCGCCAGAAGACTGGAAAGACCTCTTCACGGCTGCACTACGCGGTTACGAAATCGTCCCTTCTCTCGATGGCGACGGCGTCGTGCATCTAGGCTTGCACACATCAGAACTAACCAAATCAGAAATGGCTGACTTGCTCGACTACATCGTCGCCTTCGCATCAGAACGCGGCGTTTTTCTGGAGCCTGAGCACCATGACTGACGTCACAACAACGCCCCGCAAACCGTTGACGCCGACACAACGCCTCAAACTATTCGAGACGCATAAAGGCTTATGCGGATTATGCGGCGCTCAGATCAGGGCCGGAGAGCAATGGATAGACGAACACATTATTCCGCTGGGCCTGGGTGGATCAAACGAACTCAGCAATCGCGCTCCCGTGCATGTCCAGTGTGCGCACTCAAAAACGCATGGCTCTCAAGGCGACGTGGCGAAGATCGCAAAAGCCAAGCGCCAGAAAATGCGCCACATGGGGATCAAGACTGCAAGCCAGAAGATTCAATCCAGGGGCTTTCCTAAATTCGAAAAGCAACGCCCTGAACTCACCAAACTAACACCACGTCGCGCCATGTTCGAGGACATGCCATGAGACTGTATAAAGTAATCGAACGATTATCACACCACGACGTTAAACCATCAACGCGCCTGCCAGTGCTCGAATTAAAGCGCCTGTATAACAATATTGCTCAATTCGACCTGGGCAACACAATTCAAAACCTACACAAATCCGAATTCGACGACCTTTGGTATTATGGGAATGAATTATACGCACACGGCCTATGGAACCTCCCATACGAGAACGTATCATTCTCTCAGCTATGCGATAATGGGCATAGGGTAGTCGTCGTGGGCAAAGGCGATCCAGAAAAGACGACGTCTGAATATATTGGTTATGCTTTCCAGGGCGATCACAACGGCATTTACGAAAACGGAATATATTTTGAAATCAAGAATTCAGGCATAGCCTTAGACGGACAATGGCTGGATCCGACCGTCGATGGCGCCACAGAACAATATTTCAGACAAGAGGCAAACAATTGCTGGGCGCTCGTGCTTGTCGCCACCGGATTGCTGATGGCAAAAGGCGCAGAAATACGCACCACAAAAGAGCCTGTCGCCCTCAATAAAAAACGTATCAAAAAAGGCAAACTGCCGATTAAAGAAATACACGAAATAATCATTCGTGTCGGATCAAACGTCATGCGCGCAGATGGAACCTCCTCTGAGCCTGGATCCACAAAACGGATGCACTGGCGTAGAGGCCACATTCGCAGGCTGGCAAGCGGCGAAATCACAAACGTCAGGCCGTGTCTCGTGGGCGCCATTTCCACGGAAACAAAAGCACCAAGTCTTCCCTCTTATCGAATTAAAGCAGCGTAATCCCCGCTAATCACAGGGTAGTCATTATGTCTCAGCGTATCAGATTAACCGAAGCAGCTAAAATTATTGGCGTTTCCGTCGGATCCCTGCGCAAAGAGCGGGATCGCGGAACTCTTGTTGTCTACCGCCTGGCAGGCAAGGAATGGACAACGCAAGATCAGATCGATCGGATGTTCGAACAATGCCAAGAGAAGCCAAAGGCCCCCGCCTCTACCTTGAACCAGCGCGCGAACGCGGAACAAGAAAAATTCCCGCCGTCTACGTCATCAGAGACGGATCAAGGAAGATTAGCACTAAATGCGGCGAGGATGCTTATCAAGCAGCGCAAGAGAAACTCGACGAATACAGACAACAAAAATACATCGAAAGACAGCGCGGAAATCGTCACGCTGCATCCATCCCCATCGCAGACGTCCTGATCCTATATTTACAGGATAAGGCACAACAACATGCGCGACCGCAGGAAACAGACGCAAGAGTAAATAAACTACTCGACTTTTTCGGCGACAAAATGCTCGACTATGTCACCGGCCAAACATGCCGGGCATATGTCAAAAGCAGATCCAGCCAGTCATCAGCCAGGCGTGAACTTGAAGACCTGCGCGCCGCTATCCGTCACCATCGCATGGAAGGGCTTTGCAACCAGGTCATCGATGTTCGACTGCCGCCAAAATCACAGCCACGAGAACGATGGCTGACACGATCGGAAACAGCACGCCTGCTCTATACCGCCTGGCGCACATCACCCCATGTCGCACGCTTCATCCTAATCGGAATCTACACCGGCACACGATCAGGAGCGATCTTTACCGCCTCGCTGAGCCAGGTTAGCGGACGTGGCTACATCGATACCAAGACCGGCATCTTTTACCGCAAGGCATTCGGGAAGAAGGCGACGAAGAAACGCCAACCGCCAATCATACTGCCCGGCAGGATCCTCGCCCATATCAGACGATGGCAGCGCCTGGGCTTATGCAACAAAGCACTCATCGAATATCATGGTGAACCCATAACCAGGATCACAAAGGCGTTTACGCACGCCGCAGAACGCGCCGCCCTCCCAAACGTCACACCACACACCCTGCGCCACACCGCTGCAACCTGGATGATGGAAAACGGCGCAGAACCATCAGACGTCGCGAAATACCTGGGCATGACAGAAGCTATGATTGAACAAACATACGGTCACATCGGATCCAAAGCATTGGAGCGTGCCGCCGCTGCTTTAACGCGAAGATCATAAGAAGAACGCCGACAGTTTGCCGACAGATACGACGGAACAAAGCATGATTTTATCGAACAAGACGAAACGCAAGCCATTGTAAAATAGCGATTTTTGATTCGATGCGGTCGTTCGGGACGAGGGGGGCGGAGGTTCGAATCCTCTCACTCCGACCAGGGAAATCAACCACTTATAAAAACAATCCAAAAACCGCCGACAGTTTGCCGACAGTTTCAGGTTAGTTTGGTGGCAAAAGGCGTTTAATTGCTGATCGCAGCCAATCAATTTCTGATCGCATTGCACGGATCAGATCGCCAACATTGACGTCAACGCCATCGACTGGAAGAACAACGCCGCCAGTCGCATGGAACGTGCCTGTTTGCAGATTCAGATACGCGCCGATCTGCGTGTTGTTCAAAGCGAACAATCCAAGCGTGTTATTGCTATTTAGGATCATACCGCTAACGGATCCGGCTGGGATAAACGCAATTGATCCAGTGCCAGCAACATTAACGCCGCCACCAAACTGCACCGGCCCAGTCAACGTGCCGCCAGCAATCGGCAGAAAAATATTCGCAGCATTATTCTCAGCAAAATATAAATTCTGACCATCCGAATAAATCAACGCACAGGATCCAAAAGCCAAGGTCAAAGGATTCTGCGTATTGTTTGCCGTCCTTAATTTAAGACTTTTCTGACCAGTGCAATTGTTAGCAACAATCCAGGATCCGCCAACATTAATCGGCCAGATGATATTGGTTGTCGCCGTGTCAATATTGCCGGTTAAATTAATAACCCTGTTCTGCGTGTCCGTCCCGTAAAGCGTATAGTCAGGGCCAGTCAATGGAAGGCTTAAAACGCCGCCCAATACAGCATCCAATATCGTAAAATTGCCGTTTAACGGTCCGTTCCAATTGCCGCTATCATATTGCGGTAACGCCAGCCCATAATTCTGCGTAGCCATAATAAACCCTTATAGTTGACGGTTTGCGACATGGAGAGCACGAACAACAGCCGCGTCCGACTTTTCCAAAATACCTTCTGTCGATTTTTGCTGAACCTTGCGCGTGCGCTCTAACGCCGTGATCAACTGATCAGCCGTCATCGGCTTGCGGCCCATACGACCACCGCTTGCACGCCGAGCACGATCATTGTTGTTGCCGCCCTGATATTGCAGATAACTGCGCATCAGGATCCGTTGCAGGTTTAACTCTTTCTGCTTGGCAGTCTGACCTGGAACCTTCGACAGCAATTCGCGCGCATAGGCTGGATCCAGCAGGGCGTTTTTAACGTGATGCGCCAGTGAATGTTCCGTCTTGCTGAACCAATTGCCCAGCGTATGGGATAGAACAACACCCGGAATGCCCATCTTCTCGAACATGGCGAACTTGCCGATATCGCCAGCCAGTTTCTGACCATTGTCAGTCAACGCACGCCTAATATCCATCGCCGTGCCCGGACTACCCTTGACACGATTAGCCTGAACAGATCGATCAGCCATAACCAGATCACGATGGACCGCCCTCAACGTGTCCATTTGCTCCGGCGTCAGAATTTCACTCAGGATATGAGACTTATTCTTTAACAGGGCATCGATCTTGGCATAGCTAACCCCAGGCTGATCGCCAACGCCAGGACGCGCAACATTCTCACTCTTGCGCACGATCCAATCGATCGCAGCATTCTGCATACCGGCGCGCGCATCATTCGGCAGCTTTTTAATCATCGCGCGAACATCAGAAACCTTCGTCGATGGAGACGAAATAATATTTCCGACAGCATCCTCAATTTCAGTTGGCGTCGTCTTGCCTAAAAACTTGCCGGCCAATGATTTTTGAGACGCCTCTACCGCCTGCTTTTTATCAGCAGCCAACTGTAGCATCGTCTCAGCAACGCTCGCCGGATTTTCCAGTGACTTCGCAAATCCTGGCGAATGCTCATCAATGGCTTTTATGGCGCCAGAGAATTTATCCACCACCGACCGCATTTTCGCCGGATGAATTGCGCCCTCTGGCTTCACTGCCGACCGCATATGATTGAGCACTTGCTCGCGCATCGATGCGACAGCCGAAGGAGAATTGCGAGACGCCGTAATAAATGCCTTAGCCGTCTGATAACCCGTATCGCCAGGCGTCACTGCGCGCCCAGGGACAGATGAGTCCATCACATTATACTGATCTTTGAACCCGCTCGACTTTAACGTGTCACCTACTCTGCCGTTATGATATCGCTGAGCGTAATTCTCATATTCCTTGTTAGCGCGCGCTAGATCGGCAGCAGCACCCGGATCCATATTAGGACGCGGACCTGTTTTTACGCCCTCTTTTGCACCAGTCTCAAACGTCGGACCAGCTTCAGCCTCCAGCGCAGCCTTCGCCTCAGAAGCATGACGCAAAATATCCTCAGGCTTCAGATCATTAGAGCCAAATAACGTCGGACCAGCCTCGTTTTTCAGGCTTTCCTGCGCATATTTATTAAGCCTCGCCGTTATTTCTGGACGACTAGCAACCTTGCCATCCTTAAACAGCAAACTTTCTACCAATGGAGCCGTGTCAGGCGCGAGTAAATCCTTTTGCGCCATCACCTCAGCAACAGGGCGACCCTCATCGCGCGCACGCATAACCTTTTTAATCGCGTTTATCAGATGCTCAGTAACGTCATGCCCTGCATCTATACGACCCTCTTTTGCTGCCTGGCGCATTTTTGCCCAGGGACCAGACGCATCCGACAACGCACCGGTAATGTTGCGAATATTGTTGTCCGTGCTCTCGAACCCGCGCGAGACAATGCTATCGTCGCCAAAGGCAGCATGGAGCAGTGCCGCTTGTAATCTTTTCTCGCCAGCCTGAGACAGATTACCATTTGCATCCATAAACCCGCCGCGCTCATTCACCGGGATCTTATTCATCATCCCAGTAACAAAATCGCGATTGCCGGCAGCAGTAACAGGCCCATCAGTCAGATTAGCCATGACGTCAGGCGTCAGGAACTTGGCGTCCGTCGCAGCCTTTTCCGTGGCGCCCATTTGCAGGCCAGTTGAAGAATTCGCACTATGCGCGAAGAATTCACGCTCTTGTGGCGTCATTTCTTTCAAACGACGCGCCACCAATATCGGGCTTTTCATGCCCTCAGTATTATGGCCCTGGCTCTCCAACCAATCACGATAGCCAGCCTTATCGCCCTGAGCATAATTGCGCTGCATCGCCAATGTGCGACCGTTGCCGCTTTCAACAACGCCATCAGGACCAACAATAGGCGCACCTGTATTCGCCTCAGCACTTGGACCAAGACGCTCAGGCTTCAAATCATTTGCTAAATTAAAAACTTGATCTTGCGCCGGCTTGCTCGATCGATCACGCGGCTGCAATTCCTGAGGATAATTAGGATTCTCGCTAAAATCTGATCGATGAGACGTGATCAAATCACCAAGATCAACAACCTCATGCCTTACCGGGAAATTTCCCCCTGGGTAATATACCGTTGACGGTAATCCCTGACCCCGATCAGCATTTCCAGATCGCCCGTCGCCTTCGCGTGCCGTTCCGCCTTTTGAAGGAACAGACATATTTCCGCTGGCGTCCGTTCCTTGCGACGAAGGACGTTCAGCAGTGCCTGTAGCGGCTTCTCTGGAAACTGGATTTCCAGTGTCAAGTGATCCAAATCGTCCTTCAATCGTGTCCTCAGGCGTTATTAGACCGTCTGTAACCGCTTGATTTTCCCACTTTCTCTGGTTCTCGACAGCATTATTAATGGCATCCTTGACCTTCCCTTTCAAGGTAGACAGATGATGCCAGCTTTCGCTCGTGCCATTTGTCCGGCGCTCAGCAGACATTTCATCGCTAAGACGTCGATCGAGGCCACGCAATTCTCTCAACGGCCATACGTCAGGCGCTTCACGCGCAATGCTAAGCGTCTGCTCTAACCCTGGAGACCATTTAGTTGACGCCGTGCGCGCGCCGCTAATGTCACCGACAGCATCTTTCAAAGGCGTCGTCAGGATCATCATCTTATTTTCAGGATCGACCTTGTTATAAAGATTATCGACCTCTTTTTGATGCGCCTCTCGCGCCTTCTGAATTTCAGCGCGTAACCTTGCGCCAATTTCCGCAGGATCCGCCCGATCGCCAAGACGCTCTAATTCTCTTTGTGCAGCCTCATGCAGCGCCTGCTCCTGGCGCTCATACAAATGCTCAATCGCCGCATGACGATCATTAATGTGCTGACCTAAATTCTCCGCGCTAACGCCATCAAACTTTTCACCGCCAAGTGCATCTGCACGCGCCTGGTTCTGCACTTGTTCAAGAGCATTAAACCTATTGGAAAAATCCGGATCACTCGTGCGATAAGACCGCTCAGCCTGCAATATGCCCGTATCGCCATAACGCTGACCAAGCGTCAAAGGCGATCCATCCAGGACGTAATCCTTCGTCGGACCATAAGCAGGATTAACCGCTGACTTAAAGGCTTCCGGATCATCCGCATAGCTAAGCAGTTTTTTGCCGGCTTCTCGTTCCGTCGCACCAGACGCAAGACGACCAATGCCTGGAATGCTCTCAATATATGGCATAGCACTTGCCAGCTTAGCTTTTGCAGCCTCCACAGCCGGCGCAGTTGCTTTGGCTGCACCATGCGTCACAAGCGGCGCAGCAATACTCGCCGCAATGCCAGCGCCAGGACTATCCGTTAATTCAGTTGCACCCTCACCGGCAGCGCCTGCAACAGCATTAAGACCGGCAACATGAGGCGCGATCGTCGAACCAAATGCCTTAACCCCATTAGCGCCCCTAGCCGCTGCGCCAGATCCAGGACCGGCTGCGCTTACCGCCGTTTCCAGGCCAGCTTGCGCCATCTTGCCGCCGACTGTTTCAGGAACATACTCACCAGTGCGCTCTAACGTAGGCTCAGCTAACTCTGCACCGGTCGGCATATATTTCTGCAAACTGCCGAATTCTTTCTCGCCTTTGTGGCGAGCCTCACGCCATTTCTTTGTCGCCTCATCCCATGTCTCGCCTGTAGCCAAAGACCGGATCCCGCCATAGGCGTTATCACTGAGGACGTGTCCAAACTCTCGAATGTTACCAAACTGACCAGGAAGATTTGCGGCGCCCTTGATAAGAGCCGTCCCTGCGCCCTTTGCTGCGCCACTTGCCCAACTATCATCGCCGCTATTGGATAAAATACCGTTTGGATGCGGCGTCGTTTTAGCAATTTCTTCTGCGTCAGCTATATCGCTTGGCAGTCTGAAATCAGACGCCGGTTCTTTATGTGCTGCTTCAGGCTGATCACTGGGAAGAATAAATTCATCCATTATTCGCCCCCGATCATGCTTGAAACGCCTTTGCCGTATTTCTTGTCTATCGCAGCAGCCCACATGCTTTTTTGCTCAGCAGGCGCATTCTTAAATCCTGCGATGTCCTTAGGATCCACGCTGCCGGCAATACCCATTTTGACGTAATCAGATGACGGATGCGATTCATTGAATGCAGCATCAGATCCGTTTAGCGTGCCGTTATTCTGATAATACCGATCCATAAACGTCGCACGATCGATGTTGTATTGCTGCGCAGCCTTCAGGCTGGACACCAAACGCTTAAACCCAAGAGCCGTATTGTTAATTCCTGGATTTGCGCCAATAGATTGCTGAACAATCTGCGCCGCTTCGCGCGTGCCAAGCGTCTTAGACAATTCAAAGCCAAGACGTGTCGTGTCTTTGGAAATTGACTCAATTGCTGACATTTGTTCAGGCGCAATTGGCTTGCCGCCAGCCGTCGTCAAAACGCCGCTCAAATTCTTAACAAGATTAGAACGAGCATCAGCAAAGGCGCCAGGAGACAACAGGCCAGTCTTTGGCAGGCTGTCGAATTCATGCTCCATCATACCAAGACGGTTCAACGCAGTGCGCGCGCCGCCTACCTCTTCGCGGTAGCCTTTCAACTGCTCCTGAGCCAGAGCATTCTCAACCTTCACCTTCTCTTGCGCCTGAGCAACGCTCGTCGCCGTTTCAACCTTACCCGGAACAGGTATCTGCTTGCCGTCCCGCGTCGTCGCATAGCCACGATCAATGATCTTTTGAGCATCCGATCGATACGCCTGCGCCGTCGTCATCATGCGGATGCTC
>Ga0208379_1000441_pt1 | contig 18314 bp, 15 predicted proteins | sample CryBogCBE02Aug07_FD_184559 | JGI IMG/M metagenome (GOLD analysis project Ga0208379, IMG submission 184559) | Freshwater microbial communities from Crystal Bog, Wisconsin, USA - CBE02Aug07 (SPAdes) | ecosystem: Environmental > Aquatic > Freshwater > Lake | place: Crystal Bog, Wisconsin, USA... | reverse complement strand
CTTCTGATGTATTAGTGCTTACAAGTCTAAGTGACACGGTTATTACATCTTTACTGTATTGGTGTTGAGCTCCAATGCTTAATACATTAGCTCCAAATCCTCCAGTTTCAGTATCACTATCATATCCTATTATACCTCCTTCAGCTATCACACCTGCAAATAACATAGGCAACATTCCAGGTGTTTTGGTGTTTTCAAAGTCCTCTCTTGCCTGTCTATACATTTGTCTTTCTTTAACTATGTCATCTAAGCCAGACCTTTCCAATACTTTAAACCAGGTCCCTTTCCCGGCCTGTTGCAAAGAGTCAATTAACCAGCTTTCAGCACCTTGTGTAACAGAAGATGAAAACAATGCTAAATTAGGTGATGTTTTTCTCTGACCTGTTTTATCTTGAAATGAGTAAACAGCTACCGTTAACTGCGGTGCATCTGGTGGGGGTAAAGCTCTTAATTGTTTAGATAGAGGGCTTTCCTGTAACATGGGCACTTCTTGCATTTTATAAGGATTATGATTTACCTTATAAGTCATGCACCCTGTAAGCAGTAATAAACATAAAACTGCTAGTACGTATTTCATTAACCGCCTCCTGAACTAGCTAAGACTAAACTACTAACTGGAATTTGAATAGTAGTGGAAGTGTTGGTAACAGGGTCATAAATTGCTAAAGTAGCTATACCTCCATTTTCAACCCAATTTACTGTTGCTCCTGATGGTAAATTAAAACTACCTTGCGTAGCAGTGGGTGAAAATAATTGATTAACAACATTAGCTGCAATCTGACTGTAAACTCTTGCTTGCAATCCTGCTATAAATTGATTGATGGGTGTGTTTTGAGCAGCAGATGCAGCTGTTTGAGCTGCAGCCTGTTGTTGTGCTATATTAGTTGCATTTCTGTTATAAGCTGTAGATTCTAAAGAAAGCTCATAATTAGAATACGTTCCGTTATTTGCAAATGCAGATGACCTAAAAGCAAACGTTTGCTGAGTTGCTTTACATGTAGATATACATAATAACAATACAATTATTAATCGCATACATTTATTTATTATCTAAAAAAGGTATAAATAATAGTATGGCTTGGACTAATCTCAATACCTGTTTTTCTTTTACTGAAACGTTTGGAACTACTTTAAAACAGTTATCTTCTACTAATTGTAGTGAAATTTTGATATCAAATTATAGTTCAGCACCTCTTTACATTTTTGACAACAATAACAATGCACCTGGTAATGCATTTGTTTTGCCGCCTTCTGGCCGTGAAACGATAAGAGGCATTACAGATAGTGCTCAAGTGAGTGCATATTTTATTACAACCCCGGGGCTTGTAAGCTACAGAACACAATGCTTCTCTAGCTTCCCATTAAATACTTACTAATATGAGTTACGGTAACTTTAACAGCACTATTTATAGTACTAACCAGAATGCTCTGGAATACAACAAATTTATTGAAATTATAGGAGATAGTAGATTCCCTGCCGTTTCTGTAACCAAAACAAGTTATGATGATAACATTACACGTGTTGAAAATTATAACAAAAACGCTCTCTTAACCTATCTAGTAAACGCTCAAGACATTCAAGTTTCATTATCAGGCGGTAACTTTTCAATTGGTACTGGGGTGTTAGCAGTTTCAGGTGGTGTCTTTTTAACTCAAACAGCTGGTGTATCAGGTTTAGTAGCAGTTACAAATACAGTACCAATTAGTTCTGCAACATTCTTACCCGTGTCTGGTAACGTTTCAGTTACAAATGTTATAGGCGTTTCAGGCGGCGTTGCAATAACAAACGTTGTACCGGTTTCAGGAGGTCCAATTACTGGTCAAGTTATCATAACAAACACAGTGCCAGTTTCAGGTACATTATTAACTACTCCAGGTAATATTACAAACTGGGATGTAATTTCAGCTTCACTAGCTCAAGGAGTTTACACCACAATGCCATCTAATTTAGCTAGAGTGATGTCTGTTACAAACTCAACAGGCTATACAGTATACATTAAAAAAGCAACAAGCGGTACAGCGTTTGCACTTTTAAACAATAATGCAATAGATTTAAATCTAATAGCTAATACAAACGAAGTAGCAATAAGACAAGTTGATAGCGTATCACCTTTAGTCATAACTGCAATTTATAATTACTAATTATGCCATCAAGTATTTATCCTATAGGATCTCAAACAGGTAACGTATCATTTAGTGGTAATGCTATGTTTTCCAACAATAGCAATGTTATATATCTTAGTAGTAGTTTAATACCTTTACAAAGTTCTTTTAATTTAGGTTCATTAAATTACCCTTACCAAGATCTTTTTGTATCTGGCGGTTCAATTAGCGTTGCAAGTACAGTTGCAGGTACTAGTGGGGTGTTAATTACAAACTTAAGCGGTAATTTAGTATTCACTAATGGCGGTCTGATTATATCAAATGTTAACACACTTTCAACACAATTTAGTATTCAATCATCTGGTAAGACATATTTAAATGTACCTTTTGTTTCTGCTGGCACTTACGGTGCATTGGCTATTGTAGGTACAGCTAATGGTATAACTCAACCAATTACCAATAACGGTACTATGCTACATATTACCGCAAATGATAATAACAATGCTACATTTTTAATGGATGCTTTTGGCACTGGGGTTTTTCCTCAGCATGTAAGTAGAGTAGCTAGAGGTACTTCTATTGCCCCAGCACCTATTTCAGCAGGTGATATTATAGTAAAAATAGTTGCAAACGGTTACAACAGTTTAAGCGGTTTCATTTTACCTAATGGTTCAAAGTTTGGTGCAACAACAATTGAAGCAGTAGCTACTGAAAATTGGAGTAACACTATTGGTACACAGTGGAATTTTTATAATGCTTCTTCAGCTGATCCTACAGCATCCAAAAAATTAAATGCATCAATTAATAGTACAGGTATTGTATTGCCAGTAAGCGGTGCAGGCGTAACATTTGGTGACGGTACTTTTCAGAACACAGCATTTACAACACAATCAGGTACCTGGACACCTATACTAACAGCAGCTACTAACGGTACTGGTATAAAATATACGAACGCTACTATCGGTAATTATTTTAAAAACGGTCGAATAGTGTATTGCACTTTTTCAATAGTCCTTTCATCAACAGATGCCGCAAGTGGTCAAGTATATTTAACAGGTATTCCATACCCTGCAGTAAACGGTACCGGTGTTTGGGGAACATTAAACGTATATAGATATAGTAATATGGGTACTACCGTATCACAAGTACAAGGTGGTAATGAAGGTAACGCACAAAACTTTACCTTATATTATCAAGATACAGGTGCAGGAGCTGGTAATGTAAATAGTCTCACAGTAACTCAACTTACTAACACAACAACCATGTACGGTTCCTTGCAGTACGCTACTTTTAGTTAATGCAATCTTTTAAATTATTTTTTGAAAACTTTATTGATAAGAAACACCCTGGACGTAAAGGATTGGCTAAACGTTCAGGTGTACCAACTAAAGCAAGTGTGAGCAAATTGCGTAGTATAGCTAAGCACTCATCAGGTGAAAAAGCTCGTATGGCTCATTGGATGGCTAATATGAAAGCTGGTAAAAAGAAACACAAAAAGTAATTAACCGAAAGTAAGTTCGTATACTTTCTGAGCAGTGTAGGTAACCTCTATCTCAAAGTCTTTCTTTGATACACAATCTGCTTTATGTCTATAAAAGCAATTGTCATTATCAAATACATTAATGAACCCATCAATGTCATAAACGTATTTGTACCCGCCTACTTTAGTTTCAAAAACAATATTCTCAGCCTTCATGTTGATCGGTCAAAGTGGTGTGATCAAAGTCTTTATATGCTTGGTGAATAATTTTACCGTTTAAATCTTTTGCTATAGCAATTAACTCACGATAAGAAGATGCAGGTACGTAGTCATATCCTTCGCAATCTTTTAATCTTAAATCAAGTATTCTATCTATTACTTCGTAATTATGCGCAGACATTTTTAGAAAAGTTCTTAACTGCTGATCTTGCACCATTAGCATTATAATAATGAGCGGTATTTAAAAAAGATTCCTTTGTAAATATTTCCACTTCACCGGCCGTTTTATGTGAATAACACATTCTACCAAATCTATTACGTTCTGTTTCACGTACCTTGGGTACGAAATTAGGATCCGGCAAAATGCCCATCTTAATCAAGTTAGATATGTCTTTCATTTTTATTATTATTATATCTTTGTTCCTTTATACTTACTTACCTTATTAAACCCCTTCTTTAACGTAACTAATCTATCATAAGCTCTAGTTACCTTATAGAGCGTTAACTTCTCATATGCTCTTGCATCGACCTCAATAGGCGATTGCATATAAGTCTTAGTAGTTGTCTCGTCATAGTTAGCCCTAGTTATTGGAATTTTAAATACCTTGTCTTGAATAAAATGTCTAAACTCATGTAGCAGAGTTCTATGAAAAGTTATCTCATTAAAAATGACTTCTGAAATATTAATGCGTACATTTTTACCTGGCTGAAAAACGTAATAACTATCCATACCATTTGAAATAATAAGCTTAATAGTATAATTACGCTTTTTTTTAGCATTATAAATGCTATCAAACAATAAGGAATAAACACATGACAGGACTTGCCAATCAATGTAGCTAAATCTTTTCTTTATTTTTTTGTCAGGCTTTAAAGTTATCATAAAAAGGTGCTCTAGGAAGGATTTAAACCTCCACGTCCTTTGGATTGCGCGCATCCTCCGGTACAAGGGCTTTCACACCCCCGCGACTAATTCCGCCACTAGAGCAAATTATTTTATGCAGCATCAGCATCTTTATGGATTGGCCCCACTACAATACTTTCAGCCATATTGCTTAACTTTGCAAAAGGCATTTGTAAGGATTGTAATGTTATTGGCTGCACTGGTTCTACTTTTACTACTTTATAAACTGCTTCGTCTCCTCTACCGAACTTCTTAATTAAGTTTCTATCACACATATCTTTTAATAGGGTATAGGCCTGAGCAGTGCTTATTTCTAACTCTTCCATTACTCTCTGTTTAGTAATATGAGGAGGCTCTGTCATTTCTAAAACCTGATTCATACGTTCTTTATTACGTTCTGCCTTTGAAGGTATCTTAACTGCTTCTTTAATACCGCCAAATATAAACCCTTTACCTGTTAACATTGCAGAGTATTCAATGCAAGGACCAAAACGGTTCTTAGTAAACGATATAACTTTAGCATTTAAATCTAAACTTTCTTCGTCTAAGGTAATACTCATATTTACATCTACTGTATGAGGTATTAAAGTACCACCTTTAAGAACTCCACCTTTAGTTAAATGCATAATAAAGAACAATGCACATTCATTATCTTTAGCAGCCTTAACTAACTTAGTAACTGCAAATGCTTCTAATTGTCTGCTGTTAAACTTTTTCTTAGATGATAGAGATTGAAATGAATCAACTACTAACACATCATACTGTTTAGTTGCTTCACATAACGTTTCAATATCGGTTTCGTTTGCAATTTGTACATTACGTACGTTTAAACGATTGCAATTAAATGCTAACTGGTAAGTATTTTCTTCTCCAGATGCATACCCAACGTTATAACCGTTATTGGCTAATGCCTCGCATAACTGCAATAAAAAGGTAGTCTTGCCGCAACCTGCTCTAGCAGTAATAGTGAATGAACTACCGGGTAAAATGCCTTCGCCAAAGATCTGATCTAAAGCTTCAACATTTGTTTTCATTCTACGGTTAAAGATATCTGGTATGGTAATATCAGATACTTTGGTGAAGTTTGATTTTTGTAGGTTTAGTTCCATAGTATTATTATATCTGAGTTCCATTTAGATAAATTTTAGAATGTCTTTATTAAAATGACGTTTAAAACAGTTAGCATAGAAGTCCATGTCAGTCTTACACTTAACAATGGCTTCTCTTCTATAATTGCCTTCTAAATCGTTTAAAGCAGATCTATAAGCTACTATTAGATAATCAGAATAAGCATTAAGCTTATAAGGATCCTCTACAGTTAACCCATCCTCTTTTCTCTTTTGTTTAGCAGCACCTTTTTTTGCAAAGGTCTTTAAAAACAAAGCAAACTTGTTCTTATACTTGTCTTTAACAAGTTTAGCTAAGAACTTGTGATAAATGGGAACCATCTCACCAGTTATATTGCATTTAACTTTGTAAGACGACGGGACTTCTTGTCTCCCGTCATCAAACCAGTATACGAAGTTTTTCTTCTTTTTTGCCATATATTATTATATCACTGTTCCTATACAGTCTTCTAATAGGCTAACAGGAACTGTACTATAATTATTGTAAAACACGCCAATCATTATAATCAGCATCAATTGTTCTATCACTACATTCAGCAGCAGATAAAACTGTACCAGTAATTCTATTAATTAGAACACCTGGACCGTACTTACGGTTAGGAATAAATCTCCAAACCTCTCCCATACCTTGCACTAGACCTTCACGATCCATACGAAGATATCCGTTATTAACGCATTTAATTAAGTAGTCTGATATACTCATACAGTTATTATAGTCTAGTTCCTTAAAAATCAAATTAATTTAAGTTAACTAATTGCATAAATAATAATAAGCTTATGTGCGCCTTCGTAAAAATTTCTGACTTACCCGTAATAGCACCGTCTTCTCCGTCATCGCCAACATATCCGTTGACAGCAGGTGACGTAATGCCAATAGTTCATGGCAATACTACGTTTAAAGTAGAGCTTTCTACATTACAGCAATATTTTATACCTCCTACTACGTTGTCGGCTGCAGGTTCCACATATCAGGTTCAATTTTACGCAAACGGTTTTCTATCAGCTGATCCAGGATTCTTATACATTCAGCCTTTATCGAGCATACAGGTTGGTTATAACAATAATCAAGGCGCTCTTTTCGGTGGTATATTAGGCGGTCAGTTTAACACTAATACAAACCAAAATACATTCATTCTTGGTTCTAATATTGCATCTAACGTATCAAATTATACATTAGTCAATAATTTAAGTTCTCAATTTTTAGTTGCAGCAGGTGATGGGGGTAATTCAAGAGGCTGGGGTTCAGCATTCGTTTATACTAATGCACAATCTGCAAGATTATCTCAACCTTCATTAGATAGTAGATATCTAGTATTAACAGGCGGCACGTTATCAGGCAATTTAACAGTACTAGGTCTTTTATCTACAAACAATTTAAGTGCAAATAACATTAACGTTAATAACCTAACAGTAAATGGTAATGAAGTTATTAACGGCAGTTTAACAGTTACACAAGATTTAAGCGTATTTGGTAATTTAGCTTATCTTGATACAACAGTTTCAGTAACAAGTTCATTAAGTGTAGTGAACTTTGGTACAAGTCCTGCTTTAACAGTTGAACAGTTTGGTAATACACCAATTGCAATATTTAAAGATCCAACAGGAAGTGGGTTTGTTGAAATTACAAGTACAGGTCAAGTAGGCGTTAATACCTCTTCACCGAACAATGCAGTGACGGTTGTTGGTAATGTTTCAGCAACAGGTCTATTATATGGTGCTCAGGCTGGCATTAACACAAACAATCCTAACAAAGCTTTAACAGTTGTAGGTGATATTTCTGCTACCGGAACCATTTTTGGTAGTATTTCAGGTTCAATACCTCCAGTGTCACAAATACTTTACGTATCGCCAGCTGGTAATGATAACAACCCTGGTACAAACATTTACAGTCCATTAAAAACAATTAAGAAGGCATGTCAAATTGTTTCACAGAACCAACAATTATTCTTCCCAGTAACGCAAACAATTGGCGTACCTGCAGTGCAGTATACAATTATGTTACTGACTGGTACTTACACAGAACAGAATCCAGTTTACGTACCAGAAGGTACATCCATTATTGGCGATAACTTAAGAAGAGTATCAATTTATCCTGCAAATCCAACATACGACATTTTCTGGTTTAACAGCGGTTGTTATATGTGGGGTGTAACATTTAGAGGTCACTTAGCTCCATCAGCTGCATGTGCATTCCCAAATCTAGACAATACACAACCATATTTTAACATTGCATTTAATTACCCAGGTTATGAAATTGCAGTTGTAGGTGCTAATGATTATTATAGAACATGTAAGCCATATATTATCAATTCACCTTACATGCAAGGTAGCACATCATATGCAACCTCTATTCAAGCTCCTCAGCAAACAATTTTAGCACAGACCATAAGTGCTACACCAGCATTTAACACCACTGCATTATCATCAGTGCAGTCAGAGTTTAATAATCTAATTCAGATTACGTTACAAGGTGCAGTGCCTCAGACATTACCGTTGAATTTAAGTGCAGTGCCTGCTAACGCTACTACAGCAGTTAATATTTTAGCTAATAACAGATCAACAATTCAATCTGCTATTACAAGTTATATTAGCACAACATACCCTTCACTCTTTACAACAAGCTATCAAAACTTTGCATGCTATAGAGATGCTGGTTATATGATTGATTGTATTGAAGCTGATTTACAATCAGGTTCGAATGCAAGAATAGTTGAAGCTGCAAACATTTATTATATTGGTACATTAAGCGGTACTACAACACCTCCATCATTACCACTACCTGCAGATGAAATTTACGTTCCAGTATGGAATTGGACAGCAGGTTATGTCAATACTTACCTTTCTGCTTATCCAGCAGCTGCAACTTATGTACATTCAGAGTTTGCTGCATTAACTGGTATATTAAGCAACGGTTATCAAAGTGTACCAATAAATTATGTAAGTACTCCAACAAATGATCAAATTAAAGCTGCAAGATTGATATATGCAAATAGATCATTCTTCCAGACAGAATTGACAGCTTACATCAACAACACTTATGTTGGTTGGCAGTATAACAAAACTACTGCAGCTGCCACATTAACAGCTAAACAAAGAAGCTACAGAGATACAGGTTGGTTAATTGATGCATTAACTTACGATTTATTATCCGGCACTAATGCAAGAATGATAACATATGCAAATGCATTCAATTTAGGTCTACCAGTAAGTAGATTAGTAAATGATGAATATATTTGCGCAGATTCATTTAGCTATGGTGAATATCTAGCCTCTTACATTGTTGGTAATAGTGCGGTGCAATCCGCTTCAGCTGGTTGCGGTATTAGAGTTGATGGTAGCTTAGCAAGAGGTTTCTTAAGAAGCTTTGTTACTGACTCATTTACACAAGTCAATCAAGGCGGTTACGGAATTCATATTACTAATAACGGTTACGCTTCATTAGTATCTACATTTACAATTTGCTGTTCAATTGGCGTTTATTGCAATAACGGCGGTACTTGCTCAATTAATACTTCAAATTGTACATTTGGTCTTTCAGGCTTAGTAGCTGATGGTTATTCACCATACCCCGTATTATCAGGTATAGTGACAAACAATGTTGGTTACAATTCATTTAACTTTACAGTCAGTGGATTAGCTCCTAGATTTGACCCACCAGATTATCTAAACGAACCTGTACCAATAAATGCTCCTTATCAAGGCTTATGCTATAGAATTAGCAATGACTCAACTAATACACTTTATTACGTTGCATCAGCTATTCTAATTGATCCAGTAAATTACGTTTACAACTTACAGAATGCTAACTTCACTACTGCCTCAGTTATAGCTAGCGGTGGTATTGCAAAGTTCTATATTACAAGTCAGATTGCTACCGGTTCACATACGTTTGAGTATGTCGGTACTGGAACAAATCTAGCTTATGCAACACCTGCAATTGGCGGAGTAACTAATATAGCTAACCCAGACAATGAAGCTAGAAGCATAAACGGCGGGTATGTGTTCTTTACTAGTACCAACCAGTTAGGTAACTTTAAAGTAGGTAACGGATTTACAATATTGCAGGCTACAGGTACTATTCAAGGTATTACGTTCCAACGTGCTATTCTTGCATTAGTAACACCTTTATCACTCGCATTAGAATAAATAATTTTATATGGCACAGGTACCACTAAATCACTTCGTAAGAACTTCTACTACACTTGGCACTACTTACACCCAAGTCTACTCTGCACCGTCTCAAACTGCAGCTATTATGTTAACGATTTTGGCAACAAACTTAACTAATACAACGCAGACAATTAATTTGGGCGTTTCAGGAAACGGTAGCCCAGATCTTACAACACCTACCTTGCCATTTTATTCTCTTGTAAGTAATTTTAGTATTCCTGCTAATGATGTTACAAACCTTGCAGTAGGTAAAATTGTATTACAAAATTTTGACGGTCTATTCTGTTATGCTGGCAATCCAAATGCAGTAACCGTTACTTGCTCAGTACTAGAAACACTCAATACAACTTCATAATATATGGCTTACCCCTCTTACCCAACTACAATTAGCGGTAAAATATATACTGTCCCACCTACAAGTGCAGATTCAGGTAGATATCAGTTTATTAATTTACAGAATGCAGAACCAAATTTAGGTTTACCTGCATTAAGCACAAACGGTAACACAAAATACACTTTACTTTCAGATCCGATTTTAGGTACAAGATCTTGGTCTAACAATACAGTTGCGGTAAATGGTCAGTATGTTGGTATGGGTACAGATAACCCTAACCAGAAGTTAACTGTTATAGGTAATATTTCTGCAACAGGTACAATTTTTGCAAACGTTTTATCTTTTTCAGGATTAACAATTGCTGCAGCAGGTAAAAACACTTACGTTCAATACAATGCTAATGGCTCTCTATCCGGTGATGGTGGCTTTACATATATCCAAGCTACAAGTTCAGTAGTAATTGGTGTTAACAACACAACATCAGGCGGTAGTATTTTAGGTGGCGCTAGCAATACAATTGCTAACGTATATGGTGGTATAGTTGGTGGTACACAAAATACAATTAACAATCAATACGGATTTGTAGGTGGTGGTTATAGCAATACACTTAACGGTGACTATGCTGTTGTAGCAGGTGGCTCACAAAACACTGCTGCCGGTACATATAGCGTTATCGGTGGCGGTGCAAGTAACCGTGAAACAGGGTTATATAATTTTATCGGTTCAGGTAACAATAATATAATTACACAAGGTAACTATTCAGTTATTGTAGGTGGATACGATAACACAGTTTCATCAGCTATTGCTCAATATGCAGCAATTGTAGGTGGTCAATTTAATACAGCTTCTCAAGCAAATACATTTATTTTAGGTTCTTATATTAACACTATTAGTGCTAATTACACTTACGTTAATAACATAAGTTCTCAAGGCATGGTAACTGGTCAGTATGTTAGTGTTGGAACTAACTCTACTGCAAATGCAGTTACTGTTGTCGGTAATATCTCTGCATCAGGTAACATTTATGGTAATATTGTAACACCTCCTTCAGCTCAAGCTGGTGGTAACACAGGCAATATTCAATATAACAATAACGGCTCTTTTGCAGGTGATCCAGGGCTTACTTATAGCCCATCAATAAGCACAGTTTTTGCACCAAAAGCTACAGTCGGATCCATATCATTTACTGCACTTTCTGCACTTAGCGCAACAGTATTTAACTCTACTACCGCTACAGGAGAATTTTTAACAATAAATGTCGGTTCATCTTCATTAGCAATTCAATTATACAGATATTTCTAATAAATATAATTGATGCCGACGTTCAATTATGACCGCCTTAATATTACCAATGCGGGTAATATTTTTAGTAACTCAGTAACTACCAGCTCTGTCCAAGCTGCAGTATTATCGGCTACCGATCGTTTATATGCTCCTATTATATTTGATTTAAGTGGCAATGATTTAAGTGATAATTGGAACACAGCTTATAACTTTAATAATACTTTAAGTTCGTTAATTTTAGGCGATTTAACAGTAGTTGCATCTAACAGTGCTGAATGGGCATCTAATCCAGGTGGTGTATTATTCTTAGCTAACAGTGCAATGATTTTAGGTGACTTGACTTACGTTCAAGCTACCACGGCAAATTGGAATACAACATATACTTGGTTAAGCGGTTCAAGTGCATTAAGTGGTAATTGGAATTCAGTTTACTCAACAGTTAACACAAACAGTGCTTATTGGGGAGGGGACTTGAGCATGATTGCCGAACTAACCGGCAATTGGAATGAAGCATATAATTATAGTAACTCAACAAGTGCAGCTATTTTTGGTGACTTATCAGTTTTACAAGCAAATAGCGCTTACTGGGGAGGGGATTTAAGTTACTTAGCAGCTTTAACCGCAAATTGGGAAGCAGGCTATAGTGCATTAACTGCGACAAGTGGGCATTGGAATATAGCTTATTCATATTTTACATGGTTAACTGCAAATAGCGGTGCAGGGGGAGGAAGTTCTGGTTATCCTACAGTAAGTGCTCTCATATTAGGTGACCTTACTAATATAGCCGGTACAAGTGGTAATTGGAATACAGCATATAGTTACGTTATAGCTAATAGTGCAACGGCTTCAGACATTTCTAATATTGCGACAACAAGTGCAAATTGGAACACTTCATATTCATTTTTAACTTCCAATAGCGCTACTATATTAGGCGATTTAACCAACGTAGCTACAATTTCTACAAATTGGAATACAGCTTATACATTTACTAATAGTAATAGTGCATTAATTTTAGGTGACCTGACTGTAGTAGCTACAAATTCAGCCTATTGGGGTGGAGATTTAAGTAACATAGCTGCAGTATCATCCAATTGGAATAATGCATATAGCGCTTTAACAGCTACAAGCGGTCAGTGGAACAGTGCATTTACTTTTGCTAATAGCTACAGTGCATACTTAATAGGCGATGAAAGTAGTGTTGCCGCTACTTCAGCTACTTGGAACACCGCATATACATACAGCGTAAACAACAGCGGTATTCTTTATAGTGACCACAACACATTAACAGCTTTAAGTGCAAATTGGAACAATTCATATAGTGCATTAACCGCTACAAGTGGTAATTGGAATGCAGGTTATACATTTGCCAATACATATAGTGGGTACTTAATAGGAGATGAATCAAGTTTAGCTGCAACATCAGCTACATGGAATGCAGCTTGGTCATTCAGTTCATCTAACAGTGCGTTAATTTTAGGTGACTTATCAGTAGTAGCTACTAACAGTGCTTATTGGGGTGGAGATTTAAGTGTAATTGCTCCATTAACGGCAAATTGGAATGCAAGTTATAGTGCATTGACAGCTACAAGCGGTACATGGAATAACGCAACAACTTTTGTTGAATCCAATAGCTCATTAATTTTAGGCGACTTAACTGTACTAGCTACAAATTCAGCTTATTGGGCAACAGGTGGTCAAGGCGGAGCCGCTTACCAAACGGTTAGTGCTTTAATTTTAGGCGATCTAACCAATATAGCTACAACTAGTGCAAATTGGAATCAGTCATATACTTACTTTACATGGTTGACAGCTAATTCAGGTTCAGGTGGCGGTGGTAGTACAGGCTACGTATCAACCAGTGCATTAATTTTAGGTGATTTAAGTAACTTAGCCTCTACATCAGCTGTATGGAATACTTCCTATAATTACGTAATAGGCAATAGCGGAATAATATATACAGATCACAATACATTAACAGGGTTAAGTGCAAATTGGAATACAGCTTATACGTTCCTAACAGCCAATAGTGCGTATATTTTAGGAGATTTATCCAATATAGCTACTACCAGTGCAAATTGGAACACAGCCTATACATTTAGTAATACAAACAGTGCATACATAATTGGTGATTTAACTAATTTAGCTGCTACTAGTGCAAATTGGAACAATACATATTCAGTAGTTGATTCAAGTTCTGCAAATTGGAATAATACATATACCAATTATAGTCAGAATAGTGCAAGCTATGCAACTTACCCTTATGTCAATTCTAATTTCTTAGCACTATCAGGTGGTACGGTAAACGGTAATGTAAACTTTGCTAAAAATGTAACCATATACGGTTCATTAAGTGTATTGAGTGCATCTTATTTTGCTACTTCTATTTTTACATCATCAAGTGCATTGAGTGTAATTGACTTTGGTAGCGGCCCAGCACTATATATAGCTGAACTAGGACCTACCGGTGACGTAGCTTCATTTTACGATGCTTATGGTGAAGTATTACACGTTGGTAATAGATCATCTGGTTTACAAGGTGTTGGTGTATTTACTGGAGAGCCTTTCAAAGCTTTAACGGTTGTAGGTGATATTTCAGCTACTGCTAGCGTATATGCCTCTGCTTTAGAAGTAGGCGTTCAAACTTATCCAAACGCTATATTACCTAATATAGTAGCACAGTTTACTACAAACGCCAATACTTACCAGCAGATAAACAATACAAATTTAAATCCAGGTTCAGCTGCTTCTTCTGATTATGTTGCAACAGCTGATAACGGTAACGATACTTCCTTTTACGTTGACTTAGGTATTAATAGTAGTACGTTTGCCGATCCTACATTCAATGTTGCCGGTGGTAATGCAGCTTACCTTTATAATAACGGTGGTGATTTAGCAATTGGTACATCAACTACCAACGCATTAAAATTCTTTACAAACGGTACTCTAAGTAGTAATATTGCAATGTACGTTGCACCGGGAGGTAATGTAGGTATTGGACCTGCAATTATCAATCCAGGCGCTACTTTAACCGTTAGCGGTAACTTATCTACAAACGGTATAATAAGCGACGGTATAGCAGATTCTAGAAAATGGGATTCAACTTATACATCAGTTAACCAGGCCAGTGCAAGTTGGACATCCGGTGTGGGTGTTAACGGTGGTACATTATTTGCTGTTAACAGTGCATATTTCTTTGGCGACGTTTCTGCTTTAGCTTCAACTTCAGCTACTTGGAACACCTCTTATACTTACCTATTAACAAATAGCGGTATAATTTTTACAGACCACAATACACTTACAGCTTTAAGTGCAAATTGGAATCAGGCATATAGCTATTTTACTTGGTTAACAGCTAATAGTGGTAACAACGTAGGTGGTAGCGCTTATCAGGCAAATAGCGCTTTAATATTAGGTGATTTATCCAATTTAGCTACAACTAGTGCATATTATAATGCAAGTTATAGTGCATTAACAGCTACAAGTGGCAATTGGAATAGTGCATATACTTTTGCTAATACATATAGTGGATATCTAATAGGGGATGAAAGCAGTATTGCTGCTACATCAGCTACATGGAATGCAGCTTGGTCATTTAGTAGTTCAAACAGTGCTTTAATTTTAGGCGATTTAACCAATATAGCCACAACGAGTGCAAATTGGAACGCAGGCTATAGTGCTCTGACCGCTACAAGTGGCAATTGGAATGCAGTATATAGTACAGTTAATGCTAATAGTGCTGCTTGGACACCGGGTGTAGGTACTAATGGCGGTACTTTATTTGCTGTTAATAGTGCAATGATATTTGGTGACATTACAAACGTTAATGTTACAAGTGCAAATTGGAATACAGCTTATACTTTTAATAATAGTGCTAGTGCTTTAATATTAGGCGATTTAACTAATATAGCTACTACATCAGCAAATTGGAACACTTCTTATACATTTAATAATACAACAAGTGCAACCATATTAAATGATTTAACAAATGTAAGTCTAGCATCTGCAGGTTGGAATACAGCTAGTGGTGGAAATTATTTAGCTTTATCTGGTGGTTCAGTAAACGGTTTAGCTACATTTAACAATTTAGTTGTACTTGAGTCATTAAGCGCTTTAAGTGCAGTATATTTAGGCACTACAATTACAACATCGTATAGTTCATTAAGCGTTGTTGACTACGGTCCAGGGCCTGCACTATACGTCCAAGAAAATAGTTCAACAGGTTCAATTGCTTCTTTCAACGATACTTACGGTAATGTTTTATTTGTAGGTAATAGAGGTAGTACAACATATAACGGTTTAGTAGGTATTAATACCAACTTACCTCAAGCAGCTTTAACAGTTAGCGGTTCATTATCTACTAACGATGTTATCAATGATAAAGCAGGTACTTCAACGCAATGGAATACAGCTTATACATTTAATAATAGTACCAGTTCATTAATATTAGGCGACTTAACAGTTGTAGCTACAAATTCTGCAAATTGGAACCCAGGCAATGCATCAAACGGCGGCACGTTATTTGCTAATAATAGTGCAATGATATTTGGTGACCTTACTGCAGTTAATACAACTAGCGGTCAATGGAACCAGGCTTATAGTTACTTTACATGGTTAACAGCAAATAGCGGTAGCGGAGGAAGCGGATCAGGCTATCCTTCAGCTAGTGCATTAATTTTAGGCGACTTAACTAATATAGCTACTACATCAGCTAATTGGAATGCCTCTTATACATTTACAAATTCAAATAGCGCTCTTATATTAGGCGACTTATCAGTAGTTGCAGCTAATTCAGCTTATTGGGGCGGTGATTTAAGTAATATAGCTTCTACAAGTGGTAATTGGAACGCTGGTTATACTTTTGCAAATAGCTACAGCGGTTACTTAATTGGAGATGAATCAAGCGTTGCAGCTACATCTGCTACTTGGAATTCAGCTTATACTTTTGCTAACACTAATAGCGCTCTTATATTAGGAGATCTTACAAATGTAGCTACAACCTCTACAAATTGGAATGCCTCTTACACATTTAATAATAGCACTAGTGCATTAATCTTAGGCGACTTAACAGTTGTAGCTACAAATTCAGCAAGTTGGAATCCAGGTGTTGGAACCAATGGCGGTACATTATTTGCTGCTAATAGTGCAATGATATTTGGCGATTTAACAAACGTCAATACTAACAGTGCATATTGGACGGCAGGTTACACATTTGCTAATACATATAGCGGTTACTTAATAGGCGACGAAAGTAGCGTTGCAGCAAATAGTGCAAATTGGAATCAGGCTTATTCATACTTTACATGGTTGACAGCTAACTCTGGTGCAGGGGGAAGTGGCGGTAGTAGTTATTCATCAGTCAGTGCTCTTATATTAGGCGATTTAACTAATATTGCTACAACATCAGCTATTTGGAATAGTTCATATAGTGCATTAACAAGCACAAGTGCAAGTTGGGTTAATACATACTTAGCTGTATCGCCAAATTCAGCTTATTGGACGTCAGGTTATACTTTTGCTAATACTAATAGCGCTCTTATATTAGGCGATTTAAGCAATATTGCCTCCACTTCAGCAAATTGGAACAATACATATAGCGTTGTATCGCCAAGTTCTGCAAATTGGAATAACACTTATACATCTTACGCAGCTAATAGTGCTAACTTCCCAAGCAATACTTACGTCAATACGCATTTCTTAGCACTATCAGGCGGCACGGTAACAGGCAATACAACATTCCAGCAAAACGTTACCATTTACGGCACATTGAGTGTATTAAGCGCTTCATATTTCCAGACATCAATATTCACTTCAAGTAGCGCATTAAGCGTAATTGACGTTGGTCCTGGCCCAGCTTTATATGTTGCAGAACTTGGCACTGCAGGTGATGTTGCTTCATTCTACGACGTTTACGGTGAGGTATTACATATTGGCAATAGACAAAATGCTCCATATAACGGTTTAGTGGGTATCAATAACGGTGCACCAAATAAAGCGTTAACAGTTGTCGGTGACGTTTCATCTACAGCTTCAGTTTATGCCTCTGCTCTATTAGTAGGTTATAATAATCAAAATGTAACACTACCTTATATTGTTGGTCAATTTACAAGCAATTATAACGGTTACCAGCAGGTTAATAATCAAAATCAATTTAATGGTAATTTAGCTTCAACAGACTTCGTAGCTACTGCCAATAACGGTACTGATACCACGTTCTATATTGATATGGGTATCAATAATAGTAGTTACTCTGACCCAACCTTTAATGTAACTACTGGCAATGACGGTTACTTATATACACAGGGCGGGGCATTAGCTTTAGGTACAGCTTCAAACAACCCATTAAAGTTCTTTGTTAACGGTGCATTGAGCAGTAACATTGCAATGTATGTTGCAGCAGGTGGTAATGTAGGTATTGGACCTGCAATAGTAACGCCAGGAGCTGCTTTAACAGTAAGTGGTACATTATCTACTAACAACGTTATTAATGATGCTACCGGTACATCAACACAATGGAATAACGCTTATAGTTACTTTACATGGTTAACAGCTAATAGCGGTAGTGGTGGAGGTGGTGGTTCAGGATACCCAACAGTTAGTGCTCTTATATTAGGCGATTTAACTAATATTGCTACAACAAGTGGTAGCTGGAACGCTGGCTATACTTTTGCTAATAGTTATAGTGGATATCTAATA
>Ga0208379_1000440_pt1 | contig 18326 bp, 10 predicted proteins | sample CryBogCBE02Aug07_FD_184559 | JGI IMG/M metagenome (GOLD analysis project Ga0208379, IMG submission 184559) | Freshwater microbial communities from Crystal Bog, Wisconsin, USA - CBE02Aug07 (SPAdes) | ecosystem: Environmental > Aquatic > Freshwater > Lake | place: Crystal Bog, Wisconsin, USA... | reverse complement strand
TAGAAACCATATATATATATCCAAATGGCGCATTCTCTAGAAGCCCGTGAATATCTAGAAGAATTTTGTAAATTAGATTTTAATGATAGACAAGAGCCCGGGACTGAATTAATGATAAATCAATTAGGATATTTTATGTTTAATGTGAATAAGCTAGATATCTATACTAGTAATATATACATTGCAAACAATCTTTATAAAGCGGAAAAAATATACATAGGAGGAAGTTATTCATATATCTATGCTGCTCTAGAAACCTTAATCCAAAATGGTTTGCATTTCCAAGTTAGAATGCTAGATATGGAAATCAGTAATTGGGATAGTATACAAATTTCCTGGAAATTACTATCACAATTTACCAAGCTAAAATTACTATATATTGACGGTAATAATTCCACTATACGTAATAAATCAATTCCAGATATTACCGCGCATTTACCAAAGTCTCTAGAAGCATTATCTATCGTAAATATGCCATATTATAATGAACCCTTTCATTCAGGAATGAGTAGTAGCAATCTTAAAGTAATTAAATTATTAACATTAAATTTCAATCAGGAATTAAATAATTTACCTCATTGTCTAGAAACACTTATCATAGAATCAGGGGAATTTAATCGTCAGGTAGATAATTTACCTAGCAGTTTGAAACATTTAATATTACTTTGCCCTAAATTTGCAGCACCTCTAGATAATCTACCACATGGTCTAGAATACTTTGCTGGTTTACATTTCAATTGTTTCGTTTATCCCGAAAATTTTTATAGACTAGAACTAGCAAATCTACCTAGCAGTATTAAATCCTTATTATTAGATAAAAACTTATATGATAGACATCGCACAATCATTGCAAATACAAATAAAGATTGTAATATTGAATTTTATGAAGATTTTAATAATTTTGAATTTATAATTAAGAATCTATGCCGCGTTGCTATATGAATCATATATCTTGCTAAATAAAACATTTATTTTTGATTTTTTTTGAATTTGGATTGGCAGATAGTGAATGGTGAGAAGCCACCCTCCTATTATAGCGTTGGGATGCTTCGCATTCCAACAAGGTGCATTACTATGCGCAAGTACATTTTGCAAATGGCTGTATGAGCTTCGCCAGTGTTCGGGCGCTTCGCGTGTGGCCTGTGAGCTTCGCTAGTGTTCGGGCGCTTCGCGTGTGGCTATGGCGCTTCGCGTGTGGCATGTGAGCTTCGCTAGTGTTCGGGCGCTTCGCGTGTGGCTATGGCGCTTCGCGTGTGGTTGGTGAGCTTCGCCAGTGGTATTGTGCGCTTCGCTAGTGTTCGGGCGCTTCGCGGGTGGCCAGGTAAGGGTTTTAGTGGTATTAATTATTGTAATAGCGTTAGTATCTTCGTTTCTAGTGTTTTATAAATCTTATTTTCTACGGTATTTAAACTAAAAGTAGTGTTATATAGAAATAATAAATAAATTGTAAAAAATAAGGAAAATGTGAATGAGTGGCAAATATAACAAAATGACTTGACCAACAAAGTTCATATTTTTACCTATAATATAACTATAGGGACTTTGTTGTTCTCGCCCAATTTCTAAAATTCCAACTCAACCACATCATCACTAAATTTTGGAGTATTATCATCTTCATCACTATCACTATCGAAATTTTCAATATCACAATCATTATTATAGATATCTATAAATCTATCTAATTCTTCATCTTGAATCTCATCATAGTAAATACGTGTTTCACGATTAAATAAATCTATTAAAGGCTCATCTAAATCTATTAAATAATTATTTACAAATACAGTTTTTTTATTTCCATTATCATAAATGGTTGTAAAGTTTTTAATAACCTGTAAAATAAATCCAAATTCATAGATTACTTTTTTTATTATCTCCAAAACTTTTCTATCGCTGAATTGTTCTTCTAATTTACCTAGATTAAATATAAATCGGAAATCTTGGCTTTTTATGATAGGTAAGAACGTGGATGTTATAGCTTTGTATCTATCGCTAGAAACTAAAAATGGGTTTTCTTTGGAATTCTTTTTACGTCCGGTAGTGCCGATTCCACAATCAATAGAAAAGGTAAAGTCCTCTTGATGTCGGATACCAAACGAAGATAGGATATCTTGAATATATTTAATTTTCTTAGCAAGTTTTATATTTTTCAAGTTAGTATTGGTATTTCGAGCTATGAAACGAATAAAGAATTTATAGTTTAATAATTTGTTAATTTTGGGATAATACATTCGAACATCACTAGTATCAATAGTATCGATGGCTAGATTCCATAATTTAGCAATTAGATATTTCTTAATCATACAAAAGCAGGTGCGCATATCTTTGCCTGGAGTGTTAGGTTTGCGAATGAGTCTCACTATGCCATTATAATCATCTACACAATGTATAGATTCAGCGTCAGCGATATCCTGGTGCAAATCGCTACGCATTTTTACTATAACAGGTTTAGAAATCCGTTTGTATTCGTAAGTATGTCCTTTGCTTCGTAATAAGTGGCATAGAACGGTTATAAAGTAGTTTTTATTAAGTGTTTCGGTTTCATTATAAGATAGAATAATTTCTAGAGGTGTTAGTTCCTGGGGTGTCTTATTAAGCATAGTTGCTATTCGCATGCGAACTTCATCAAATTGGTAAGGGATTTGAAATTCGTAAAATGGAACACCGTTGGTGAATATATTTACGACTGGTTCAGCAAAATGCCGGATTCGATGACTCATTTGCATAAGTGCTCTAGGTGTGGTAGCCATATTAGAAAGAACAATATAAGATTTATGAAACCATTCAACATTGAAATCGCATCCAGACTCGATAGTGCTAGTAAAGATTACTAGGCGAACTTTCCAATATGTATTAATATTTGCAAGGCCTTGTTTATCGTTTTGGATGCTATTATGTATTACGGTGTTATAAGTATCTTTGTATTTCTGGTAGAAATATTCGCTAGCTTTGAGAGTCATACAAATAAGATTTATATTTTTGCCGGTAGCAAGGTCATTGTCTAATTCATTTTGAAATGTTTCATAGTCATTAGTAAATATAAAGTGTTTTGGTGTTGGTAAATATTCATTTGTAAAAACGTTAGGTGTGCCAAAATTGGATAAGAATTGGTAGCTTCTATCACCAAAATCGCCATCCAGTGCAATAATTTTCTTAGCATTAGCACATAAAGTATGTAGAATGTTAAAGATATTGTTAGTATCTAGCGATTTGAAAGATAGATGATACATGAGCGATTCAATTTCATCTAGTGCGATGATGTCATATTTAGGGATGTTGTTAAGGATATTACTAGCAATGCTACTAGATTGGCAGGGTTGATTGGCTTGATTATCTTGGGATGTGGTAGTAGGAAATAGTTTTCTAAATAGTTTTTCATTGTTATAACCGATTGATAAATTACCGGAATTAGTATATTTGCGTAGTGGATTGAGTTTATGGATGCTGTCGAGTTGGATAATGAGTTTGTTAAGGGATGTAATGGATAAACCAGGCGGAATATTTTGGTAATGGTGAAAATCTGGGAATGATTGATTAGTGGCATATGAAAGGCTAACACGTGGAGTGATAAATAGTATTTTGTCAATATTCTCTTCTTTGAATAATTTTGCTAGGAATTGCGTTTTGCCAGTGCCATATGGGCTTTTAATTGCAATTATTTTATTAGCGTGATAATGTGGTAGTATTGCATCGTATTCAATGTATCGTGAATTGAATGTAGTTGGTGTATAGAGCTTGTTATCGTAGTCAATCCATGGTAGTTTGATTGCAGCAAATTGTTTAGGATTGTATTGTCTAGCTAGATAAAGTGTTTCCTGGAAAACGTAATCAGGTGTATATGGTATAGTGTTCCAGTGAAGGGTGCATGTGTCGATACTAACATTTGAAAATTGTGGAACGCGGCGGGAGTACTTATGAAATAATTCTAGGGCAGCGGTAGTATGGTTGGATTGCTTGATAATAAAGGCCATTCGAATCCAGTCATCGTAGGTTGCAAAGCATTTAATAGGAAAACACGCTATCAGTAGGTCTAGAGTTGGGATGTCGATATTGACTTGTTCGGGGAATTCAGTCTTGGTAATAATGCTCGGATATTTGGCTGTTTTGCGTTGTTTATTTGTATCTTTGCCTGATTTTGTAATAAGGGCTTGTAATTCTTTGATGAGTGCGGGTGGCATATCGGTAATGGCATCGTGTTTGATATTATCATAAGATATGGTGGTATCGCCAATTTTATAAGTGCCGTAATAAGCACATTTGCCGTTGGATAGGATATCCATGCCGGAATTGGAAGGGTCATCAATGTATTTAATATTGTGAGACTTAGCAAATATGTCGTTATACTTGAAGAAAAAATGGTAGCCTTTACGGGTTTTATTGTAGAAAAGGCAATGTTGCATGCAAATATCAATTAGCATTTTATTGGTGGGATGCATTTCCCCATCGATATCGATGATAATAATACCTGCATTATTGCCAGTAATTTGGATAATGGCGTTTTGTGATGGATTATAGATTGATTTAGGGAATGTAATATGTTGCCAACCAGGTGGTGGAATGCATACTTTCTTGTTGGTTGTAGTGTCATAAGAAAGTGATACTGAATGATGGGGTATTTTATAATGTCTTAGTATCTTAATGTACTGCAGCATTGTTGCGTTGTTATATGATTCATATAACATTCTAGATAATACATTTATTTAAATTTTATGTTTATTTATTTCTAAGTTGTTATTAACTAAAAAATAAAATTGATAAATATAAAGGACGGATTTATAGTAAATAATAAAATGTCCGATGATAAAGTGGATACTTTGCAACCTATTACAAAACTTAAGCCATCTGATGTAGATAATGATAATGTTAAAATAATCTATAAGAGGCCGGATTATTTGCGTGAATCTCAAAATAAATATTATATTAAGAAACGGTCAGACCCCGAATTTAAGGAAAAGCAACGTTTAAACTTGCAAAAGTATAGAGAAGAAAACCGTGAACGAGTGAATGAATTAGCCCGATTACGCCGTCGTAAGAAGAAGGAAGAAAAAGAGGCACTAAAAGCGGCATCACTACAAGCCAATGCAGAAAGCACTACAGGCGCCGATGCCATTACTGAAAAAATGGAAAAATCTCTAGAGATTAAGGAGTAATAACGTGCCGTTGCTATGAGTATCCTTTAACCGACCAGGATTTAAAAAATCCTTAGGTCTTGGTTATGCGGATAGCGCCCAAAAACTGCGTTTTCGGGCTGTATTGCATCCCTAAACTCCATAGGTGTTAAAACACCTATAGTCGTTTAAGGGATAGGAAGCAACGCGGCTACTAGTTATGGGATTTGGCAATCTTGGCAATTATCTAGAAATAATTTTATTTTTTAATTTGTATAAAAATTGATTCCTTTACTCATTCTAGAATATTCAGATAACCTCTCCTCCTTTAATAATCTTATAATAGCTAGAATGGCAAATGCTTGCCCTATCTGTTTTCGTATCATTCTAGAGGGTGATGAGGTTGATATCCTCTTAAAAAATATTCATTGCAAGACTATTATTGGTAAATATAAATGGTGGAAATCACAATACTGTTTTAGTTGTTTACAAGCTGCACGCAAATTACTTTGGCGGCATTTCCTTAGTTTATTATTAGAATGCGATAGTATATGTGCTGCAAATATGTTAGCCTCATTAAAGTATTATGATATCCCCTTAAGAATAACGGACAATATGCGGGTAGATGGGATGCCAATATACGCATTATATTATCATGGTGAGATGCTAAGCAGTAGGTTAGAAACAGGAATGAGTGATATGGGATTGGAAATATTTAAAGAAAAAATAAAAAATGCAAAAAATGCAATGGAACTAGAAATCGGTAAAGGAAAACAAACACATGAAGCCGCACATGCAGTATTAAATGACCTTTTCCAAAATATGAAAATGTAATTGCTTGTTTGTTTAGTCTTTTATTTGTTTTTTTTGTCTTTATTTTATCTTTTTTTTTATCCTTCTAGTTATTTTTCTGGGCGGGGGTTCACAGTTCATCGTGTGTTTGGAAAGTCGCACAATAATTAGAACCTGCACGGCATCCATAACTATTACACAGCATTGGATACTTTTTCCCGGGTTGATAATAAGTTTCAAAATGCTTTGCAATTGTTTTACTGGTGTATTCATTTGCCAATATTTCCATAGCACAAGTGTAATAACAAGGTGCAAGGATTTCATATTCAAAAATCACTTTTCCATATAATGTGATATTGGTGCTAGGTGTAATTAAATCTAGATAATTTTCAAAAGTGGGATTATTGTATAGTATAGTATCAGTAGACCGTGAATTAGTCTTGTTATTGTGGGTAGTTATACTATATAAGATGCTAGAATTTATGATTCTAGTAGTGGTGTAATATTCTCTGCCGTCATCACATTTATTCATATAATTTGAAACTGGTAAGGCAGTCGATATTGATAGGGATATGGATATAGTGACGAGGAATGAAAACAGACTAACGGGGAATAACATTTTAATCTAACCTAGCTTGCTAAGTTTGCAAATTTGGATTAATATATTTCTAGAAGGGTAAAACTTTTATACTTCTAGAATCAATTTTATTTTTTATTTTGTTTTCTAGGATGCAATTGATTGTATTAAATTCTGAAAAAATTCTATCCACGGAGTATAATTACCTTCATATTTGCTAGATTCTCCCGGGGGAATCCATTCGCATTGCCATTTGAATAAACTACGTTCCGGATGTGGCATTATCACATAGTGATTTGCGAATTTAGACTTAAGCCCAATTATATTAGCATCGGAACCATTAGGATTACCCGGGTAATGAGATGTGATATATGTTCCTAGCGGTTCTAGAGTATCCTGCCATCCGGGAGTGAGAATAAAGCGACCTTCCCCATGTGCCACCCATATTCCCAATTGTGCATCAGTATTTGATATCGGTGTTTTATATTTAACAGGTAGCCACCGGGATTCAAATTTGCCAGATTTATTTCTAGCCATAGCGACTTTATCACCTAGCAGACCGTATTCAACTAGGATTTGACAACCATTACATACCCCTAGAACAAATCTATTAGCATCTTGGAAAATAGGTTCCCAGAGATGTGCTAGTTTATCACGCATAATCATAGCGGTTGCCCGACCAGAACCTAATACATCACCATATGCAAACCCGCCTACAAATACGATACCACGGCATTCTAGAAGGGCCGCCTGTGCCTGCTGCGAAGTGAGTAATTCATTAATTGTAAAATCTAGGACGGATACATTGCTAAACTGCAGGAATGCAGCGGCCATTTCACGATGGGAATTACTACCTTCATCCCGGATTATAGCAATCTTGATTAGGTTGCTAGGGGTGCTAGGATTGCTAGAAATGCCAGGGGCTAGAATATTAGACATGGTTGACTCGGAAATAGTAGGCCATTTATATTTGTAGGGTTTATAATCCATTTTATATGGAAAGGCGCAAGTATCTAGCTCTAGAGATGGTTTCATTCTTTGTTGGAAAATAGTTTCTAGAGGTTGGAATTCTTGGGTTTCCTTGTATGTAATGTTGCGTTCTGTATTAGATGGTTCTAGAATAGCAATGTAATGCCAATTATTGGATAATCTAGATATCTGTAAATCATTAATTTGAATTACTAAATAATGATGATGGAAAATACATTCCTGTAGTAGAGGTAAATTTGATTTCGTTACAAATAGTCCGGTGCCACTAGCTACTGCCATCTCCTCTAGTATATCTGTCACTGTAGAACCATCATGCACCGCTAGAACCGCCCCTTCGGCGATAAGGGATTGTATCAAGGCAAATTCAGTTTGGAATGCATTAATATCTGTTTCTAGCAAGTTTAGAAAATCAATATAGTATATGGTGCTAGTTTTATATCGGTTATGATTTATAATTGGACTAACACGACTAGTGATATCGATTTCCTGCACTAAGGAATAAGAAGTGAGAACTAGAGTAGGTGGTGATGTAATAGTTCCTTTTTCAGAAGTTTTCATAGACATAGTGAGTGAGTCTTTTCCACCATCGATTGCCAATTGCAGTGATTTTAATCTAGCTACTAGATGCAGAACACCATAATATAGGACTTGTAAACATTCGGGCGACTTAGCATTTAACATCCAATTTCCTGATAGTTTGATACTAAGGAGGGATAGATTGGGGATAGCGATTATATTACATAAGAGTTCGCAGACAGTTTTATCTATCCATGTACTGATAGGCTGACCGATATATATATTTTCACCAATAGCAGAGAGGATGCCACCTGGCGAAAGTGTTGACACTCTAGTGATAGCATAATTAGAAAGCGGCAAACTATATGGGCCGATACAAGATTGCTGCACTACAGAACCACCTACACTTCTATCAACTTTATTTGTAAGATGGCATTTAAATGCGCGCTCTAGAGGAGCTTCTTGGCATACTAATTGGTCTTTTGAATGAGTATGATATTTCTGGAAGAAGATTTTGATGTTATCATCTAGGCTAATTGGATTAGTTATTGGATTGGTAGTAGGTGTTTGTGTATGTATTAGTGTATGTGGTTGTGGTTGTGCGGCATGGTGAATTTCTTGCAATTGGGAAGAATAGAATGCATTTGGATGATGAGTAGCTACGTGTTTTCCGATACTATCATAATGGAAATCATATGTCTGGTTAGAAACCAGGTTGAATTGGATAGTGCTAGTTTTGCTAGGGAGAATTGTACCAATAGTATGTAATAAAACACCTTCTTTAGCGGCTATTGATTTTAATTGCGGGATGGCATTTGGAGAACAAATAAAAACCATTTGCTCCTGATATTCACTTATCCAACATTCTAATGAATTCATTCCCTCTGCAGCTGGTAAATCCGCTAAATTTATAATTGCATCCCAACCATCTAGTAATTCGGTAATTACATTAGCTAATCCACCTGCCCCTTGGTCGTGTATTTTCTTTATAATAGGTTCTGGTAGGAGTGCAAGTGTTTCTAGAAAGCGGGCAACTTTATTACCATTATATGGGTCTCCACGCTGGATAGCAGTCATATCACCTTCGGAAGAGGTATTATCTACTGAAGACATAACCGAACCGCCAAAACCTATTTTAAATGCAGGTGGTCCTACTTTTACCAAGAAATCACCAGCTTCTGGAGTGTGACTTGTAGGGTAATAACGATGGGAATCTTTTAGGAAGCCTAGACCTGCTGAAAACATAATTGGTTTTTCAAACATAGTGTGAAATCGGAGAAACCCACCTATACAAGGTTCTCCAATCTTATTAGCATAATCACTAGCACCATTTGAAGCAACTCGTAGTAGTTCTAGGTTATTAATGGAATACCCGGTTAAGGAAGCACTAGAAATAGAACCACACCCTGTAGCTAGAGAATCTCGAATCCTACCACCTACACCAGTTGCAGCACCTTGAAAAGGATGATAATAACTCGGATAATTATGAGTTTCTGCTGTTAGAGTTGGATGTACTAACGCAGTAATTTCTTGATATTCGGTTATCCCTTTATTGGATTTATTGGATGATGTAGTAGAAAGTAAAGGCATTGATAATCCTCTTATAGCGCTAGAATTATCGCAAAATGCAATGATAGAATTGGTGCTAGGGGAATTGGTATTGGGGGAATTGATGTTAGTGGATTCGGAATCCTGCAATGTGGATTTAATAAGTTCTAGAAGATTAGTGCTACTAGAAGAAGTTGGTAGTGGGGTACGGAATACCCAATGACGGGAATGCTCGCTATTACATTGAATCCATGACATCAAATCGAAATAAGAACTAGCATCTAAAGTATCAATTTGATTAGATTGTGAATGTTCTGTTTTACCCGCTAGAGATAAAATCGGTGACATATTATTAATAGTATCTAGCAGATGGGAATTATTCCTTATGGCTTGAAAATATGTTAGTTCACTGTAAATATTATTTAGGCTTTCAATTATATATTCCTTGTAGTTAGATAAATTGGTATAATACTTGTATACTAGAGGATCTTGAGGTGTATTATATATTTCTTCAATACGAATAATATCACCAGGTGCTGTAATATTTAGACGTTCTAGAAGCGATATTACCGTAGTGGAAAATGTGGTATAGTAATTAGTATATGGTGCATAGAAATCTTGAACTGATGATATATGTGATTTTACACTAGAATTGGAATTATTTTGTGGAGTTTGAATAATTGGTACTATTTTAGACAGTAGTGTATCATCTAATGCAATTTTAGATTGGATTAGAAATTTGGATTCTAGAATGTGTAAGTATGTTTCGTGATTTTGCATTCTAGATGTCATAAACTAGGAGAGTGGGTGTAAGGTATTTTATTTGTTATATACATCTATAATTAGGATGATTAGAAAATCGCAATTATGAATTATAAGTTAGGCGTTATATTTTTATGAAATTATTCAAATTAGATGCTAGATGTCAATTGATATTTAATACATTAGGAAATTAGAGAACACTAAAACAATATGAAAACAGAATGTGGATTAATAGGTACATTTTTAAATAATCCTATTACTAAGGAAGACTTATGGTATACACTATCTGAAATACAACATCGTGGGCAAGATAGTTATGGTTTTGTATCAATTCATCCTAGTAATAGTAATAGCAATAGCGATAGTGCTGACTCTAGTTATGAGGTAAAGATTAAAAAGGAAAAAGGATTATTGCCAGATATTGATTCAATAGATTTAAATGCGGATGGTGGCGTGTTATTCTTAGGCCATATGCGGTATTCAACTAATACTACCGTGGAAAACTTGGATGGTTCATTGATGGATTGTAATATCCAGCCAGTGGAGATAAGTAAAGAATATGGTATTTATCTAGCACATAATGGTAATTTGCCAAATTTGAAGGATAATATGCGACGGCTAGGCTTGGAAAAATATTATAAAAATGGTATGAGTGATACGTATTTATTTAAAGTCATTTGGAATATTAAATTTGCTGCGAAATTTAAACAGGAAGGTAAAACTTGCAAATTGGAAGATATTCTAGAGTATCTGAAGTATATTATATTAAACGTAGTTGGTGCATATTCGTGTGTAATGACATTTTGTGAACCATTGCAGAAGAACTATGCTGCTAGAAATAGAACAGAATCTAAAACTAGAACTAGTATTAGTTCCTTAGCTAGTGATACTAGTGAAACCAGTGAAATTTGTGATGCAAGTGATTCTTCTAGTGATGGTACAATTAATAAGCATAGATATTATCTGCTAGGTTTTCGTGATAGATTTGGTTATAAACCGCTTTCTATTGGTAAATTGGTCTCTGATGTAGATAATTCAAACAGATTGGCGTATAATTACTGTTTTTTTAGTGAATCAGTTCAATTACAAGATAATAAATATTTCATTAGAGATGTTGCACCTGGTGAGATATGGTATTCTGAAATGAATAATGAACCTCGTCTTTTAGGAAGGATACGTGATAAAATAAAAAATAATTTAGTAGATAATAATGAAGATGAACCTAAATCTATAAAAAATGAATATGGTTTTTTGTGTTCTTTAGAAGCAATTTACTTTATGAAAAAAGATACATTATTATTCAATGCTAATACTACAGTAAATAATTTCCGTCGGCGTTTAGGTGTTGAATTAGGAAAGCAAGATATAAATAAATTAGCATGTGAATTAAATCCAGAAAAATCAAAAGAAAATTCTTATATATATGAATATGATGCTAGACAAGTTTTGAAAAAAAGAGTTGTTTTCTATATGCCTGAAAGTGCATATGGAATAGCAATAGGTTATAGTGATATTATAGAAGCTAGGATTCGTAATGATTTAATTTCTAAAGTTCAAAACATTCGTAGTTTTATAGAAAATACTACAGAAGCTAGGGAAGGTAAGCTTAAACGTAAATTTGCATTTAATGATAAAGAAATAGTAGCCTTAGGTAATGCAGAAATCGTATTGATTGATGATACTATTGTACGGGGTAATTCAATGCGATATGTAATTGGAGAATTATATAAACGTAATCCGGCGTTGAGGATACATGTACGTATAGGTAGTCCACGATTAATTAAAGGATGTTCATTTGGAATAGATTTATATGATGATGAATTAATTGCAAATAAGGAAAGCAATCTAGCACAATGGTTAGGTGTGGCTAGCCTGGAATTCCTAGATATTAGTAAATTAGAGGGAATATTTGCTAAATATGATATGCTGAATTGTACCCATTGTTTTGGGGTAAGTAATAAATATAATAAAAAAACTCTAGAATGGTAATTCCCAAATCCGTTTATTTTGGTTTATTGTTTTCTTATTTTTTACTAAATATCCTACCTAATAGGAAATATACCTAATTATGCAATCAAACAATAGAAATCGCACAATATATTTATATAAAGAAGAAAGTGCACGTGCAAATGCATTGATAAAGCACATTCATAAATTTAATCCAGATTTTTTAATAGAAGGCGTGGTAGAAGAAAGGGTAGATTTTTTATTCAGTAATTCTAGAGATGCTTCTAGAAATGCTTCTAGAGATGCTTCTAAAAATTATTTTTTTATTCTAAATGAAAAAGGTATACAGTCTTTTCATAATCATAATTATGCCAATTCTACTGCAAATGCCGCGTGTAGATGTGATACTAGTACAATGAATTTAGTTTTTCCAACTCTAGAGCAATCATATTTAGAAACTAGTAAATTATATTGTCGGCAATTCCTATCACGCGTCGGATTAGAATATCTTAACCCGCAATATGTAGTTCTGACTAAAGATACTAATCTAGACCTTGTAAATTTTAAGAATCGGGTAATCAAAGCTGATGGGTTGGCAGCAGGTAAAGGTGTTTTTGTGTATGGCGACCATTTTGAAACAGATGACGAAGCAAAGAAAATAGTAATGAGCTTATTGGAGACAAATGAGCGAATTCTTCTAGAAGAGAAATTAGAAGGTGAAGAATTCAGTTGTATAACATTATCATGGAAAGGTGTAATGACACATTTTCCTTTGGTAAAAGATTTTAAACGTCTAGAAGATGGTGATAATGGCCCAAATACTGGAGGTATGGGTACTATTTCATTTGCAGGAGGTAGTATGCCATTTTTAAATGAAGATGAGTTGGAACAATGCAAATCAATCAATGAAACTGTTATAATTGAAACGCATTTTCGAGGATTCTTATATGGTAGCTTTATGAAAACCCGTGAAGGGCAAATAAAAATAATAGAGTATAATGTCCGGCTAGGTGATTCGGAAGCAGTTAATATATTAGATTTGCTAGAATCTAGTTTACTGGCACATCTAGAAGACCCGGTTCAGAATCCTTTAATAATAAATACACAAGATAATACTTATTTTCGATATTTAGTTCCTAGTGATTATGCTAGATGCGCTGGTTCTAGCGTAAGTGTATGTGGTTTTGAGAAAAGTAGTAAGCGTGCTAGGTATAATAAATATTACCTAGTAGATCATAATATGCCAGTTGATGTGTTTTATTTAGCAAATAGTAATTATTTAATGGAAATAAATTTAGATTCTTCTAGAGAGTTGGAATATCCTAAATTAACAGACATTGGTGGATTATATACAATTGGAACATCGCGAACTTGTGGAATATTATCCAGAGGTATTAATGCTAATATGGTTGTTGCAGAAAATGATAGATTAGTTGGCTTGGTATATGGTAATTTGCATTATCGTCGTGATATTGGCAAAAAAATGCTAGATATGCTGGCCAAGATGAATTATCTAGGACATCTAGATAACTACAACCATATAATAACTGATGTTAAAAAGCGTATTGACCTACATAATCTAGAAGTAGAATCTCTAAATCCTGGGTTATCAGTGCTAGGACGCATAGGTGATTTTGCAAATTCAGTGCAAATAGATAAATGCAAGATTATTTGTTCTGTGGATGGTGCAGGAACCAAAACCAAATTCCTAGAAGGGCACCCGCGTCGATTTGAAATATTGGGTCGTGATATTGTAGTTCATAATATAAATGATATGTATTGCAATAATGGAATTCCAGTAGCATTACTAGATTACTATGGTTGTGATAAGCTAGATAAGCTGGAATTTGCACAATTTATTAATGGAGCACTAGATGTATGTCGGGAATATGGAATTGCTTTAATAGGAGGTGAAACTGCTGAAATGCGAGGTATATTTCAGACTGGAGAAATAGAAGTGCTAGGTATTTTATTAGGTATTCTAGAAGGTGGCAATGGCCCTGCAAATGGTGTTAATATCAAGGCGGGGCATTATATATATGGATTAGAGAGTCATGGCGCTCATACTAATGGATTTACTAAACTAAGGGATGTGGCGGCAGGTGGAATGCCGAGTGATGTGAGAGAGTTTTTTTCTCAACCGCATAGATGTTATGTTCGAGTGGTTAATCACCTAGTAGAAGTTTTAAAGCAACAAGATATCAAGATATCAGGCAAGGCACATATAACAGGTGGCGGGTTCCAAGATAATATTGAACGTATTCTACCTAATAGTTTAGGAATAAAATTAGAAACATGGCAATTAACAAGGGAATGGCAATGGTTATATGATAATGCAGGTATGATGTGGGATGAATTTATAAGAGTATTTAATGCTGGGTGGGGTTTTTGTATTGTCGTGGATAAGGAAATACCAGTAAACGTTCTAGCAGATTTTGAAAATGGATGTGGGAATGGTAACATAAAACTGCTAGGCCATGTAGTCTAATTAATTCATTATCATAAAAAGTAATGAAAATGAGATGAAGTAATTCGTTATTTTTTTATAATTTTTTACCTTTGAAATACTAGAAATACTAGAAAATAGTGATAATCTAAATCTAAAAATATAAGAATGCGGGTGTTATTTTTTACTAGCGGTAGTGGTAGCACTGCAGATTACATTACTAGGCAACTTAATAAGACTCCATTAAATGGTATTGAACTAGCAGGGTTTGTATATGAACCTAATCAAGATATTGAAAACCGATTTAATAAGCTTGTCGCTCAGCATCAAGTATCACATCTAAATTTCTTTAAAGTTAATCGCCAAGAATTCGAGAATAATGAAGAATTCCATTCTAGAATTTGGGATACAATTTCTAGGGGTAGTGGTGAGAAACGAGAAAATAGAATAGATTTGATTATGCTACTAGGATGGATGCATATTATACCTAAATCCTTTATTGCTCGATGCAGCAATGAGGCTGGTGTAGAAATTGTTAATTTACATCCAACTCTGCAATATCAATTAATTGGGCGAGATATTTACCCTAAGATTTGGAATATGTATCTAGATGGTATGATACGAGAGACTGGTTGTATAGTTCATCGTGTATCCGAAAATTTAGATCGTGGTACCGTGATTCATGAGTTAAAGTTAGATTTAAGTAAATATTCGAATTTTGAAGAGTATAAGACTGCAATGTATGGCGGCCAGTGGAAGGGTGATTGTGAATATGAAGATGATGATGGACGTGAAATAATTGGTCTAGAGAAAGAATGTGTATGGCAGGCATTAACAAAGTTAAACGAAGCGTTTTGGAATAAAATGATGACAGAAATAGATATTACGCCTAAAACTATGGCTAGTGGCTATGTTCGTGCTGGTGGTTTGGTATTAAAGCATAGAGGAAAGGTACGTGATATTTATGAATCTGCAGATTATCAAGGATATTTGTTCGTTCAGACTAGCGATAGAATCAGTGCAAATGATATTGTGATTGCCTACCTACCTGGCAAAGGTGTATTGCTTAATCAAATTAATACTTTCTGGCATCGGATGTTTGGTATAAAACAATTAGTGCTAGGCAGCGGCGGTGGTATGATGGTAATTCGAAAGATGCGTGCGATTCCGCTAGAGATAATTATCCGCCGCCGGCTAACTGGTTCTCTATGGAAGGCTTATTCGCAAAAGGGGCAACGCATAGTAAATGGATATGAATTAAAGGATGGAATGACTGATGGTGATTTATTTGATGAACCTATTATTACACCTACTACTAAAGGTACACATGATATTCCCATTTCATTTGATGAGATAATAAAATGTGGTATTCTGAATAAGAAGGAAATAGATGAAATTAAAGCCAAGGCAACAGATTTATTTCTGAAGGGTGAGGATTATATGCGCAAGATTGGTATTGGAATGATTGATACCAAATTCGAATTTGCATTTGCGGAAGATGGTTCTCTAGAGGTGATAGATGAGGTTTTCACACCTGATTCTAGCCGCTTCATTGTAGATGGTAAACGAATGGATAAGGATATTCTCCGCAAATGGGCGACTGAGAATGAAGCGAGAATTCTAGAATATATTCCTAAGGAAGATGGATGTCGTGCAGTTAAACTTCCTACAGAAGTAAGTTCTAGATTGATTGCAAATTATTCCCAATTCTTATCCAAATTATTAACAATGCAAAATAAGGATATTAACACTTGCTATGGAGTGGCGTTGCAAATGGAGAATAATCTTGTTAATAGTTTAGAGCGGCTAGAGAGATTTGTAGTAATTATAGCAGGTTCTAAAAGTGATGCTAGCCATGTTGAAAAGATTCGAGTAGAATTGGCAAAGCAGGATATACTAGCGTGGGTTTATTATGCATCTGCACATAAGAATACTCACGCAGTAATGGGAATTTTAAATAAATATGAATCTATGGCTTCTAAAAATGGTAATGGCAATGGCTGCAAGATAGTATATATTACAGTTGCAGGAATGTCTAATGCTCTTAGTGGTGTTGTTGCAGCTAATACCGCAAATCCAGTGATTGCTTGTCCCCCATTTGCAGATAAAGGTGATTATCAAGTAAATATACATTCAACTTTGCAAATGCCATCGGGTGTTCCAAGTGCATGTATACTACGACCGGATAATCTCGCCGGGTTTTGTAAGAGAATTTTAACAATTTAAATAAAAATTAATAAAAATTGATTTGTCTTTGTGTTTTTTTAATCTTTATTTCTACAATCTTTGATTAGCAAAGATGTCGTATTATCAAGAAGCCAAAGCGGCATGTGGTCCTCATGGAACCCCAGATGATTTACGAGCTGCAGTTGAATCAGCACAGGAGGCCTTCAACCCATTCAACATTGTTGACTGGCTGCGTTTTGCACTTTTGGCCTTCCAGTCTAGAAATGATGCAGTTCTACAGTACATTCTAGACTCAGTACAAGGGCCACTTGACACGCTCAACTACATTCAAGAGCGCTGTCAAGGTGCAGAGGAAGAACGAGTGGATGGCTGGATAGAGCGCACAACAACGGTACTAAAAAACAAGATTCATGAGTTTGCACGTGATGTCTATAACTATAACTATAACTATAACAGTAACATTGGCTACACACTTCGCAGAATTCTTTATGGAAATAAGGAGTTGCAGGTATTTGCAGCACACAAAGCTTGTGAAACACGTAATCCACCAATGTTGAAGGATGTTCTTAGTATTATTGGTGAGTCCGAAACCATTGACACAAAAGATAAATTGTATAGACGTTTGAATATTACACTCGATTGTTTTGTGCGCTGTGGAAACAAACATAATATTCCTGAGCTAGAGGCAGTTTTGAAGAACTTCAAACGGTCTTACAAGACAAAATCCGAACGCCGCTTTCACCCATACTGAAAACTAACTACCCTACCGAAAGCCAGAGCCTAGGCTGTGGCTTAAGGTTAGCCCTAACCTTAAAAAGTGTCGTACGTGCGTGCGTGTGTGTTTTATGTCTAATTTTTTTTCGTTCGTTTGCAAGATAATGAAAATAAATATAAAAATAATAGTATATCATAAAAATTATAAAATTACTTATAACTAATAAAATGGCAACTTTTAGCCAATTATCTTTCCTAGAAGGTAAAAATGTGTTGATATTTGATACAGAGACCACGGGATTACCCGACCGCGTTCCTGGCACTAAATGGGGCTCTGCAAGTGAATACTGGCCTTATAATATGAATGAAAAATATGCAAATGCTAGAATAGTTTCCATTGCTTGGGCTTTTGTTCGTAGTTATAATCGGGATACTTTATTGAGTGAAACAATTAAAGAATATATACGATTTCCAGAGGGTTTTACAGAGATTCCTACTACTAATATACATGGTATTTCATTCGAACAAGCACAGCAAAAAGGGGTGCCAATGCTAGATATATTTGAAAATTGTGGGTTAGCAGATGCAATTCTAGCGTGTGATTATGTAATAGGTCATAATATTATGTTTGACGTCCATATTCTGCAAAATGAACTATTTCGATTAGGAAGTGAACTGGCAATGGAATGTGCTATGAAATTGGATAAAATGAAAGCACTAGGACGTACAATCTGCACAGGTG
>Ga0208379_1000432_pt1 | contig 18511 bp, 11 predicted proteins | sample CryBogCBE02Aug07_FD_184559 | JGI IMG/M metagenome (GOLD analysis project Ga0208379, IMG submission 184559) | Freshwater microbial communities from Crystal Bog, Wisconsin, USA - CBE02Aug07 (SPAdes) | ecosystem: Environmental > Aquatic > Freshwater > Lake | place: Crystal Bog, Wisconsin, USA... | reverse complement strand
CCTTGGAGCACACACAGATCTACCCCAAAGTATTCAGATTGAATTGCTAAGACGTTTCTCCGCGCTCAACCCGCCCGACGAGTTCCCGCCTAAAGACCCGAACCAACTCGAACTGTTCCCACAATAACCCAAGGATACGCATGACTCCGCAAGATTTTCTCGCGGCTGTACTACCGTCTTCGGGTAATGGGTTGTACTGCGCCGTAGAATTAACAAAGAGGAACGAGCACGCTTTCGCTGACACGATTGACGAACTCCTACCTGACATAGACAGATGGCACGCCGACAGTTGCGATGTGTACTTTGCTTTATCAACATTCGATAAACCAGAGCGCAAAGCTGAAGCGGCTCAGACCATTAAGGCTTTCTTTATCGACATGGATGGCTACGCTACCAAGAAGGATGCGGGCTTTGCACTCGCCGCTTTTGCGGCTAAGACGAGCATGGACAAGTTGGGGCGACCCTACATTGTCGGCTCTGGCGGTGGACTCCATGTCTATTGGGCGCTGACCGAAGCTGTCCCAGTAAGTATTTGGAAACCTGTTGCTGAGAACTTTAAGCGTCTTTGCAAACAAGAGAACCTGAACATTGACATGACGGTTACTGCTGACGCGGCACGCATATTGCGTGTACCGGGCACAACCAATTTTAAGAAGAAGTATGGCACACCACGCCCTGTTAAATTGCTCAATTCTGGCGACACGTTATCTTTTGATGACTTTAAAACTTGGATTGAGCGACATATCAAAGAGGAGTTCAAGGCTCCAGAACTGTCGCTCCCGGGCAAGCGTCCTGAGCGCAAGACTCAATCGTCGGTTAAGTTAATAGAAAACTCCAAGAGTCTTTTCGCACCCATCATAGAGCGGTGCAAACAAGTTCAAAACTACATCGCCAACGCATCCGATGATGGCATGGAGCCGATCTGGAGAGGCATACTCTCATGGACAAAAGTGTGCACGGATGGCGAGGAGCATGCACTAAGTCTAAGCGCAATGCACCCATATAGCGAAGACCGTATGCGCCAGAAGTTGGCGGAGATTAAAGGTCCTTATGCTTGCGTAAAGATGGACAGCGAGAATCCCGGCATCTGCGGTACATGCCCGCACTTTGGAAAGATTACAAACCCATTGATATTAGGGAGAACCCTAGCTACTGACAATACGGCAAAAGTAATACCGCTTAAGCCTGTGGAGGAATTTGATGAAGAAAAAGAATACGGAGCAGATTTAGAGGAAGGCGTACCAGACGAGGCAGACGAAGACCATAGTCCAACTGTGGTGCGCCCAGAGCCACCACGCGGCTACAGCTATGGGGATAACGGTGGAATTTATTGTGAAAGAGAAGAGACAGATGCAGAAGGGAAGAAGCGTGTTCGCCATATCGAGCTTGTACCTTATGATTTGTTTGTGGTTGATCTGCTTAAGTTGGAAAATGAGCACATGGTGCACATGGCGGCAGTACGCTCAGAAGGGGTTAAGACCCTCACGTTTCCACAGAAAGCCGCTGTTAGTAAAGATGAGACTTTAAAGAATTTAGCCACGCATAACATTCTAGCCTCATACGGATCTGGGAACGACAAGAACCTATTTGATTACGTACGCGCTTGTGTCAACGACGCATCAGTCAATAAGAAACCTATTGAAGTACCTTTGCAATGCGGATGGCAAGAGGATAATTCTTTTGTCTACAACTATAGGGTTTTCACTAAGGACGGACGGGAGACTACGATCCCTATGCCGGGGCTTGAGAACATCAATCGCAACACAAACAACAAGGGCAACTTGGACGAGTGGCGCGAGGTCTGGAATCTCTTTATCAAGCGCAAAATGAATACGCTCTTGGCAGTTGCTTTGGATTCGTTTGGTTGTCCACTCATGCGTTTCACAGAGTTTGAAGGCTTTACTTGGGCACTTAGTTCTAACGCATCCGGTACAGGCAAGTCGCTCACGCTTAGCGCCAAGGCAGGAGTCTGGGGTCATCCAATCCGTTACCGTACTGGTAAGGGAACATCTCCCGTTGCAATGCAACAGAGGGCAGGCTTGCTAAAGAGCTTACCGCTACTTATTGACGAGATCACATCGACTCAGCGTAAGGACATGGAATGGGCACCTACCTTTATATTTGACTTTGCCGAGTCCCAAGGTAAGGAGCGGATGGAGGCTAACGCCAACAAGGAACGCGTCAACAACAGTAACTGGGTTGCGACTTGTACCCTGACATCCAATGAGGTGCTGACCGACTATATGGCGGGGGCTAGGAAGTTCAGTTCCAACGGTGAGCTATTCCGGGTGCTTGAGTACAACCCAACTCAGCGCCTGACATGGGAGCCAGAGGATCGTGTTACCCTTAAAAAGCTTAAGCGCAACTACGGGGTAGCCGGAGAAGCATGGATTCGGTGGCTTGTTAAGAACCAAGACGTAGCTGAGAAAATGGTTCAGAAAGTTGGCGCAAGGCTAATGCAGACAATGAATTTTGCTGACGATGAACGCTACTGGCATGCCGGTTGTACGACTGTCGTAGCCGCGTCAATACTTCTTGGCAACAAGTATGCAGGAATATTAGATGTGCCAGTCGATGCCATCATCGAAGCGCTACACGACTTAGTGAAGAAAGCCAGGAATGTGATTGCGTCTAACGTGAAGACAGCGGAGGATGTTCTCAGCTCCTATACCGGCGACAACTACGGAAGCTTTATCGTCATCAAGAAGAACGAAGGGCGTCTGCTGTCCGCATGGGGGTCTGGGGATACTATCGACAAGTCGCTCACCCGGTCTAAGGTTCGCGGTCGTGTGGAGCATGAGATTATTGCCAACGGAAATGTGGAGTACTACATCGAGGAGCAACTGCTCAAGCAACATTGCATCGCCATGAGCTTTAGTTATGCGGACTTTAAGGCGCAGATCAGCAAGCAGTACACGGTGAAGCACACCAAGAAAGATATGCTTGCCAAGACAAACGGTCCGTCCATGCGGGTCAATGTATTGCACATCACCATGAGGACCGAGGATGTTGAAGAACTACAACTGGGAGAACTTAAAGCCGGGTGAGGGGGTTTTCCTCCCCGCCATTGATGTGATGAAAGCGCGGGAGATGGGGCTTCGTGCCGCCATCATGCCCCGCAAGCAAGTCTACGCTAAGATCGGCATCAAAGACGGTCTTATTGGGGTGCTTTTCTTTCGGCGAAAGCAAGGAAGCGCTTAGCGTAGTCTTCTTTCATTTTGTGAAGTTGCTCTAGGCGTGCGTCTTTTTGCTCCGTTGTCATGGTTGGAGAAGCCACTATCATGCGTTCTTGCTTAGCAATAGTTCCTAAGTACTTCTCGGCTTGTCCTGACGATGTTGCCATAGATAATTGATTGGCGTAGTTTTGTGCAAACGCGTGGGCTTCTGCACGACGACCTTCTTCAATCATCTTGTTGTATGTGCCCTTGGCTTGTTGAATCTGCGTCATCATGGCGTAGGCTTCATCCAAGGTGCCTCTACCCTCAACAGGTTGGAACAAGTTACCAATGAAAGGCATCTGGCTCAAGTTCTTTGTGGGCGCGGCAACAGCGGCTTTGGTGTCAGACGCCAGTATCGGATTGGCTAATTGAGTCAGCGCAATACCCAGACTGCCGGTGTATCCACGGATTAGATAGTCAAGCACGATGGGGCTAACGTCTAACGTGTGTCCGATTGATTTAGAAAGTTCTGTTGTGTTTGCACGGGCACGTTCACCGGGTAGCTGTTTCTTCTCTGCTTGAGATTCAATGTCTCCGCTAAAGAATGAACGTCCAAGCGCAACTTCTGTCATCGGCTTAATAGCTTGTGGCAAGCTAAACGGATTAGACTGCGCAAGGAGTCTGCCCATACCCAGTACCGCTTGTGAAGCTTCTTGATCTCCCGCAGATGCGTTCATGATTGCCTCTGGCAACGCTTTAAACAAGTAGCCAAGTTCAAATGGGATTGGTACTTTGAGCATGTCTTTCTGACCGGGGATTGGTATAAACCAGTTACCCAAGCGCTCCTCTGGTTTGGCGCTCTTGTAGCCGTCATCGTCCTGCATCATGGATGCGTACGCCATAGTACCGATGGCAAGCATCATACCGCGTGCCCAAAGCTTTTGCTTGATCTTTAATTGCTCGTTGAATGGCATCTCACCTTTGAACGCACGGTACAGAACATCCAGACCTTGGATCTGAGCGTTAAAGAACGGTACGATTGTGGAGACAACCTGCATACTTGGAGACAATCCGCGGCGGCTAAAGTTCATGGACTCGAGTGTGCGTAGCAAAGCTTGTTGCTCGGACATACCTTTCTTTAGAGAGTCTTCATAAATTACAGCACGAGTAGCGGCGTCGCCTTGCATAGCAAACGCGTCAGCTTTGGCAAGCAGTTTTTCCCAACCACTCTTACCTGTACTTATCTCACGGAGCATACGCACCATGTCTTCTTTACCGCCAGTAATTACATTACTGCTAATCGCACCGGACTCCATCAAGCGCTTCTCCGCCTCGCTACGACCCGCCACCATCTTGGCAAGTTCTTTCATAGAGGCAAGCACAGGCGTAGCATCTGTACCGGTTGTCAACCAAGCGTTCAACGGATCGCGCACAACTTGGCGCAACGCATACGCAGGGTTACGTGTAACAAACTGGCGTAAGATATTCGCAGGGTAGCCAAGCATCTTGACTGCGACCGGTATTGAGGTCTTGATACCTTCCATGCCTTTAACGATTAGCTCAGCAGGGATGCCGTAAACATCATTGTCAACCACTGCATGGTGTTCTTCACCGTTAATTCTGAAGCGCACAACGCTTGGGTTGGCAGGACCAGAACCGGCAGCAATACGAGATGCAATGCCAAGCTTGTTAAGAGTAAGCGCGGTTTCTTTTACAGACTTGTTGCGTAAACCCATGTTGGTCAGGAGCATCGTGTTCTGAATCGCACTACTAAAGACAGGCATGATCTGCTCATCGCCGCCTACCAACTCTCTAAGTTGTGGCTCGTCTTTAATGTTGCCAATCTTAATGCTACGCTCTTTGTCCACAAATAGTTTAATGTCACCGTCTTTACCAACACGGTAGAAAGGCACGTAGTTATAAGACTTCAGCTCAGCCGCTTTCTTGGGTGTCATGGCTTCGGTCTGTACTAGCCAGTCAATAAGACCATCGTTGTATTGTTTGTAAAGTTTGGCGCCTTCTTCAAAAGCTTTCTTAGCATCTGGGTTCTTGGCAAGCAACTGGGTGAGCCTTTGATAATCTTCTTTAACAGCGGCGGGATTACTAAAGTCAAGCTTTTCCCAACCTACTTGCTCAGCACGTTTAGCCGCAAGGTACAGCGTTGCCATGGATTCGATTTGTCTTTCATCGCCTAGCTTGGATGCACCAAACGCCTTAGCAACGTCCAACATGTTAGCGCCTTTGACGCTCTTGAATATGGTTTCAACCCCGTCTTTAACTTTGTTCTTTACAACTTGCAAAGGTCCGTTGGTCAAAGCCTGAGCCGCATACTGACTACGTTGTTCACCAAAGCGAAGAAGCCACTCAGCATTTTGCGCTTCTAAGGAACTGATCTCACCTGCGCTCAAGCCTTTCTTAAACGCTTCAGACAACGCCGCATGGCGGTCGATATACTGAACGCGCCCGCGTAAACCTAATACGTTTTCTTTAATTGTATTGAACGAGTCCTTGGCAGTTTGAGGTCTGCCCACAATAGAGCTACCGATACCGGTGGCTTCCTTGTTGGTTCTAAATACAGCGCCTTCATTTGTCGCTTCACCTACTGCGTTCTCGCCGCCTTCCATAACAAATCTTCTGGCGTTGGCAACAAGTTGCTGTACGTCTTCATCAGGAACGTATCTATAGCCAAATGTTTTATTAAGCCACTGCTTGATAGCGTGAATAATCTTTTCTAGAGCGGAGCGCTCGGCAGGGGTTTGCGGTCCACGCTCTGCCATTTCTGCCAGTACTTCTTCGACCGCTATAGCTTTATTAAGCTCAGGGTTTTCTGCCATCTTAGCGTCGGCTTCTTCACGTACGGCATTATTGCCTTCGTAAATTGATTGCATGACTTGGGAGTACTCACCGCCAAGCATCTTGCGTAAACCGTAGTGCCCGGCAACCTCGTGCGCAATAGTCAAAACAATATCTTCTGGACCGTGTAAGTTTCTAGCAATCAAGTAAACCTGATTGGTTGCGGGGTCGTAAAGACCGGGAACCTTGCCGTTTTTGTCGTTCCTGCTGATTTGTTCTTGCAGTGCTTTAGGCAGTAAGTCTTCGTTGTCGACCGTAATAATGTTGGGTACGTTCTTCCAACGCTCGACAATCTTATCCACCCATTTATTAACCGATTCGACGTCCATCGCAGGACCGCCCTGAGTGCTTGTACGGAACCTTGCCGTAGTATCGGGTTTAATTTCTTTGGTTGGAGAAGGTGTATATTTTTTCTCGAACTCTTTATTAGCTTCAGTATTTTTAGTAGCAGTTTCTTTTGCGCGTTTTTCAGCTGTAGTTTTTTCTGCCGCTGTTGATTCATTAACAGCCTTTTGCGCGCCACGTCCAGCCTTTTTAGTGGTGGTTTTACCCGCACTTTTAGCTTCTTCTGTCAAACCGCGCAGTTCACTTGGCGCAGAAGATTGCGTACGCATCTCTTGTGTTGTGCGCTTGGATGCGACTTGTTGGGTTGTACCGCTTTCAGCCAACGCTTTTTGCAGTCGTTCAATTGCTTGGTTTAAAGCATCGCGGTAGTTTTGTGTTTTAGCGCCTAGTTGAAGAGCCTTTTCATACGCATCGTACGTAGTCTGAGCACGTAAATTGTTGGCGGCTTGCGGATCTGTCTTCTTGAGTTTCGCAATTTCTTTATTGCGTGTCTCCATGAATTTCTTGTATTCGTCAGACTGCATCCCGTTCGTGTGTGCAATCCCGCGCATGCGCTCTGATGCGGCGGCTTCTTTGGCTACGTCACCCTTGTTGATACGCGCTGCCGTTTTAGCTTCAGTGGATTTAACACCGCGTCCTTTAATACCTTCTTCGGCTTGTTTTTCTGTAGGTTCTTTAATTAAAGATTTGCGTTGGCGTTCTTCTGTTACGCCTTGGGCTTCTACTTCTTTTGTGGTGTACAGACTTCTGCGCAGGTTTTCTATTTGATCTCTGGTTTCTGTAACCTTGGTCAAAAGATTGTTGTATGAAGCAAGTATCTTTGCTTGTTCTTTTTTAAGCTTGTTTTTCTCCATGTCCGTCATTGGACGTGGAGCAGGCGGTTTACCTTTACCTAATTGGGAATTTAGCAACTGCGCTTTTTCTGCAGTAGTTAAAGATGCTTTACCTGCGTTCAACTTGTTCTGAATAGCGTCGTGCGCTTGCCCCAACTCTTGCATTTGCTCAACTACAGACTTAGCTGAGTTACCTTGTGGCTTTTCAATTGAGTTTTTAAGCGCAGTCATTTTCTCATCTGCGGCTTCAAACTGTTCGTTGGTAGCGCTTAAAGATCTTTTACGTCCGGGTAACTCAAGACGTTCTTCTGACAGTTGGCGTGCTGCCTCAGTAGCTTTTGCATGTAATGAATTGTCGGGAATGACATCAGCCGCTTTTTCAGTAGGCGTAGTCTCGGCACGCAGACCTTCAGGTCTGAAACTAGACGGTTTAGGGTTAGACATACCAAGCGCAAACGCGTTGGCGACATCCTGGTCTGTGGTGCCTTTGACCGCTTGACTTAATTCGTATGCAGAATTTCTGACTTGGTTCTTACGCATGTTCTCTTGAGAGAACAACTCGCCAGTTTTGTTTTCTTCTGGTTGTAGCGCAGCCACTTGTTCAGGCGCTAAAGCGGCAGGCTGCTCAGGTCTGCCGAACATGTCAATCGTTTCGCCTTTAGGTGTAGCCGCTGTATTTACTACGCGTTGACGATTGTGAATGTCGTCAAGCAACTGATTTTTTTGCGTGACTAGATCCTGAATCTTTGCAGTAATTGCGGGGACCGCCGCGTAATCTTGCACATTTTTATCTGTGGCTTTTCTTAACGCATCTTGGTGGTGCTCAATTTGTTTATCAAGAGCTGCTACTTGGTTTTGCGCCAACGCAAGAATCTTTTCAGGCGTATCTGTTGCCTCAGATTTCATCTGCTCGGTAGTGGGCGCAATGCCTCCCGCCATAGCAATTTGTTTTGCTAAACTGTCAATTTGTTTGCCAACAGCCGCGTGCTGTTGAACCAGTTGATTTGTCGTTTCGTGATCGTTAGCTGCACCTGCCGCAGCGATCTGATCGGTAAGTGAGTTGTGTTGGTTACGTAGCTCTTTGTGCTCGTCCATCATGTCTAAGACATTAGGCGCGGTTCCTAACTCGCTTGTCGCAGCGGGAGGTGTTGGTGGTGTATAGCCAAGCTGTAATAGTTGTTCTTGTTCAGGCGGGGCTTGTTCTTGTTGTTGCTGCTGTTGTGCAGCAAGGTTTGCTCTAGCTTCTGAGCGCTCAGACAATCTGCCTACAGCACCCATAGGTGCAAGAAGTCCTACTTGATACGCTGTTTCACCGTATTCTTTGAGCGCGTCAGGACTGGTTAAAGAAAGCCCAGCTTGCGCACGCTCAAGCATTTGTTGAGCAACTTCAGTTGGAATCTCAGCCAACGCACCTTTTGCTGTACCGGTAAGTAAAGTTTTGTAAAGAGCTTCATCGGCAAGTCTTGTTACTCCCGGCGCTCCTTTTGCCAACGCAGCTAAGGGAATACCAGTAATCTTACTGACCATGGACCCGCCAAGCGGAATAGCTTCCGCCGCAACATCAAGCGCGGCTTGTGGTACTGCATACGCAGCAGCTCTGCCTTTGTTGATATTAATATCTTGACCGGCTTGCTGTTGTTCTTGAGCTTGACGTTCTACGTTGCCACCAAACTGTTGTAGGTATGCAGGAGCTGTAGCGCCTAAAACACCACCAAGAATTGCGCCTACGCCTGTACCCGCGCCGGGTTCAAGTGCTGTACCCGCCATTGCTCCAAGACGTGCACCTGTTGCGATTTCTGCAAAGTTAGGTATTTGCTGCGCCAAAGCACCAGGGGCTTGTTTAGCTGCTTCCCATGCAGCAGGGAGTATGCCCTGCTTATGGTAAAGCTCTTTTACTTTTTCAATGTCCGTGACAGGCGCGTACTTCTTTTCAATTTCTTCTTGACGCTCAAGTCCTGCTTTAGCGGCTTCGTTAGCGTTGCCAAATGCTGCGCCTAGACCTGTACGACTCGTAGACAACAGCGATTCAAGACCGGAACCAAAAGCACCCATAAGTCCGCTCTTAGGCTTTTCGGCAGGGGCATTTGGCATACCACCAAAAGCTTCTGGAAATTCTTTGTATGCCGCACGTAAAGCTTGTCCATGCGTCATATCATCGGGCGCTTCATAATAAGCCCCGTTTGGCAACTGTAAATAATTAGGCATTATTTAACTACCTTTTTGAATTTAGAACAGCAGCGCTGGATGGGGGCGGTGTTTTTCCATAACTACCAACGTTGCCACCTTGCGGCGCAAACCCTGCGCTTGAAAGACCTTCTTCGACATACAGTTGTGCTGTGGGGTACGCTTTAAGAAAAGCTTCATTAGGTTGTCCCATATTTCCGTTAGGGTATGCAAGTTGTGCCCACTTAGTATACAACTCTGTGGCATGTTGTTTGGCTATGCCCATGTTGTAACCTGCCTGCACATCACCTTTACCAAGAATACGCGCGGTGGCGATAGCTTCAGGTTCTTTGCTTAACATGGCGTTCGTAGTAGCTACGTGCGTCAGCGCATTTAAGTTTGCAATACCAGCATTAGCCGCGTTGGTTTTATCTCCTTGAAATATACTAGAAGCGATGCCACCTAGAGCGGTATTCATATTGTTCTTTGCGTCAAACAAATGTCCTTTGAGTCCCATGTGTGCATTAAACGCATTATCTTCAAACTGCAAGGAGCTATCAATATCGTGGTTAAGTTGAGCGTCACGAGACATTTCAATATTGCCGCGCACGTTCTCTCTTGCTTCTTTAGCTTTCTCTAGATCTTTAAGACCTGCTTTATAGGCTTGGATACCTTCTTTAGCGTTGCTAATATTTGGTCCAAAGAAAGGTGAAGTGCCACCCAATACAGCAAGTCCTGCTTCAAGCATGCTTGAACTTTTTAAATCTGAAAGTCTTTGCGTGTCTTTCTCATCTTCTTTATTTAACCGTTCTTCCTGTTTTTTACCAAGTGTTGGACGTCCTGCCAGCGCCGAATCTCTTGCAGCTCTGCGCGCATTTGTTTGATTTTCAAAATAGCTATCTAAATTTTTAGCTTCTGCGTCCAGATCGGCAGGATTTAAGAACTGTGTTGCGTTTTTCTTTGCATCGGCAGCACTCATTGAACTTGTTGACAACAAGTTTGGCAGACCCACTTGAGGCGCCTTATACGTATAAGGAGTTGTGTTTTGCTGCTGTCCACTAGGATTGCCGTTTGCCGCTATGTTATCCATGCTTGTAGGACCATTAGTTACAGCGCTGCTGTCAGGCAAATTTTGCTGAGCTTGCAAAAACTGAGCTAGTACGCCTGGACTCAGTCTAGGATATTGTTGCCCACCAAGAACTGCACCTGAATTAGCATTAGGGTAGCCCGTAAGACTTGCGCCAGAACCGGGGGACTGCTCAAGTAATTGAAGTTGTGTTCTGTTAAATTTTTGAGATGGATTAAGCTGACTATCCCTGTATATACGCGGATCTTGTGTGCCTAAAGAATAGTCAGCTGCGGTAAAAAGACCGTTTTGATCCGAACCGACAGGTTGCTGTCTATTGTTTACAAAATGTACAGCGCCATCATCCTCGGTATCCATAGTGATACCGCCTTTTTTAAACGCCTTTAAGTTGTTAGCGGGTAGCTTGTCAATACCACCTTCTTCTTTAATTCGACCACCAGTTCTTTTAGTAGGCTGTGGAGACGAATTGCTACTACCACTCATTAACCCTGCGCCTGCCAACCCAAGTCCAGCAGCTGTGGACAACATGTTTGGCGGTGCTTGATAGTTTTGTGTAGTTGTGCTTGTTGGAACGCCTGTGTACAAACCTTCCAGCTGTTGCAGTTGTTGCATTGGGTATGCCTGCATTGTGCTGTAGTTCTGCGCGCCCTGATTGATAACGTTTTGTGCTTGTTGCTGTTGTTGGGCACCGTAAGCGTTTTGTAATCCTGCAATACTTTGTTGAGCGCCAAGCTGCTGACCGGCAATATTTGCCATGTTTGTGCCTGCATTAGCGGCATTGTTATACCCAGCTTGTTGAGCTTGAATACCTGCTAGACCTGCTTGTGCACCTTGCATGCCCAGACCTGCAGCTGTTTGCATGTTTTGGTTAGCGGTGTTATACGCCTGGTTATACGCGTTGCCCACCAACTGGTTCTGCGCCAACATTTGATTCTGTTGGTTGAGCTGATTTTGAAGCATGCCACGACTTCCACCAAAAGCACCCGCTTGAGTTTGTGCGCCTTGATTGGCGGCTTGTTGCATACCGAACTGTTGATTCTGTAACTGTAATGCAGGCGCTAATGTGGCTTGCAAATACGGGTTCATGTACGAAGCAACCGCATTTGGGTTGGTAGCGTTTTGTCCATAGCTCATACCGGCGTTATAACCTGCTTGCCCGTATTGACCTGCGCCTGCAACAGTGCCTAAGTTACCTTGTGCAGCTGTGCCAGTTAGACTTGTTGCCTGTCCATATTGTCCAGGAACTTGCATGTTTCCAGCAGTATTAAATGATTGATTTTGAAGTCCTGTAAATCCCGCAACATTGTTTTGACCTGCCGCAGCTGCGGTAGCAGTCATGGCGTCGTAATTAGGGTTTAAAGTTTTATTCCCATTTGCATCGGTTATGTACTGTTGAGCATTAGCCGTATTAAAAGGCGTATAACCAGACTGTGGTCCTAAGTTCCCAGTAGCAGGATCGTACTGATTAAAAGTGTTTTGTAAGCCCGCACCAATAAGCTGTTGAACACCTGGTTGTGCCCAAGGCGAAATGTTCGATGTGGTGTTTGTAGAACTTGTTGCTGATGGTGAACCACCACCCCCGCCTAACCAATTACTCATAATGCTTCCCCTAAAAATGTTTCAAAGGAGTCGTTCTTTGCAGAATCGCTCCAACCCAGCACAGACGCATTAAGCGCGGCTGTATTACCGTCAAGTATCCGTACGCACTCAACGATCAAATTAATCATCAACTTTCTAAGCGTATAAGCGTGCGCTATAGATTCTTTATCTTTGGCTTTGTGCAGCTCGTTTGCAGTTTCCCATGCCGTAATGGTTGCTACAACGTGTGGATACAAGGCGCCAAAATTCTGCATGTAAAACGCATTGATAGGCAGGTGTACAACAGCTTTACGAAAAGCATCGCTAATTAGTTCGTCCGATACGGGTTTGTCCCTATCGACTAGATCATCCCATACTTCAAACACATCAAAAATAAGCCCAATAAAATCCAACGCCGCAGGCTCGCGCACTGCGGACGTAACCCAAGCGGGTAATGGATTAATGAGTTTGATCATGAAGGTACGTATCTATCGGGATGAATAGCTTTAGCTTGTTTAGGCGTGCCTGTTCTGGCGCGTCTGACCCTGTCCATCATATCGTAAAGTTTCTTTGCGCCTGCATCAGAGGAGCCATTTCCTAAATGAGAGACGACATCAGCGGGTACTACAAACTCATCGTTCGCCAACCGTGCAGGTTGTTTGTTGTTAATAGTTGCAGGTATAGAATCGGACATACCGTCGCCAGGACCTTTAAGCATTTGACCGCCGTCTGAGTAATGTCCCAAACTGGAGATGCCCCCACCTGAACCGTACATCATACCGCCACTTGCTGCCGCAATAGAGGGACCAGGCATCAAAGATTGTTGCTGCGCTGCTTGCTGTTGCAGTGCTTGTTGTCCTGCTTGTTGATCCTGTGCAGCCTGCATAGCTTGTAAGTATGCGCCTAATTGATCGTATGCGCCCGATGCTGGAGCAGGCGCGCTAATGTCTGATGCGGGTGCACCACCAGCCGCAAAGTGCATTACAGGTTGTGTGTAAGGCGTATTGGTTGCGTTGTTGTATGTAGGTGTGACGTTGTGTGCCATGGGGTAATTATTTGTGTCATTTAATAATCCCCCCGATGCCTTTTTTGTTGTGCCTCTATCGGTCAAGTATGGAACACCTGAAGCACCAGTTAACTTGCTAAGAGGTCCTGTGTCGGCTGGAGTGTTGGGAACGCCATAACCTTTATTAGCAGCTTTCATAGCTTCATAGCCAAGCCCACCACCAAGCCCAATTATTCCCGCTTGTCCGGCAGCACCCATGCCTGCGCCAGTACCCCAAGTACCAACTGCACCAACAGCCGGTTGCGTTAGGGAATACGCTACTGTGCCCGGCTGAAAACCAAAAACGTTTGGTAAAGCTGCAGCGCCAGTAACACCAGGTGTAGCAGCACCAGCAGCACCTGCACCAGCGGCACCTGCACCAGCACCAGCACCAGCACCAGCACCACCTGCACCAGCGGCACCTGCCCCTGCCCCCCAACCATAACCGTTAGCGGCATTAGCTCCAGCTATTTGTGCTTCATAAGCGGCAGAGTTTGCAGCGGCAGTGGAAGCAGCACCGGGTCCAATACCAGAAGCAGTTAAATCAATTGGAACAGAACCCGCCGCCGCTGCGCCTGCACCGCCAGTGGCGGATCCGGCTGTAGGCAGCATACCTGCAATCTCTGGAGCAGCAAAATAAGCCCCCGTACCAACAGCTCCTATTGCAAGAAGCTTCTCGCCAAATGACATGTTGTCCCACATACTCATAAATTTCTCCTTAAACTTTAATCTTTAAAACATTACTGGCACTTGTATCGTAATACACATCACCCTTGCGAAGATTAGACAAATCCGCTTGCGTGGGCAAACTGGCTTGATAGGTGACCGGATTTGAATTGGGCGTGGGCTGACTGAAGTTTAGCCCAGATACAACCTTTGTTGTACCAATATTTTGAGACGCTGCCTGTATAGGCGCCGCATTATCTAACTGACTAAAGTACAGACGCATAATGTTCAGCACTTGCTGCATGAACTGTTGATCGTACTGCACCGGCGCAGCCGGTAGTCTTGGTTGTACTGAGTTTGTTTGTGCCATTATCTTCTTCCGTCAGGACGAACATCTAACCGGTTAGTGCCCGATTGCCAAGCCACGCCAACTGCGTCTGAGCCAATGACCATCGCCATCTGTCTTCCTCGTGCTCGTATATACACCTGTGGTGTAAATTGCTGAATCACATACTCCCGCTTTAGCGTGTAATCTTGTGTGCTTGCAATCGTAGGATCGTTGCTGACCCCGTACATAGAACCCGAGAACTGCCTGGGCAGGAACGTCATTTTAACGCTTGGTTGGTTGACAGTTGACCCCGTGAAATTTATATCAGGAACACAACGCCAAACAAAACCAAAATTATTACCGTCACCAATATCAAAATCAGAACTTTGGACGTAAGAATTAACAGGAGAAGGGGGGTTAGTGACGCCATCATCAACACCGTTTTCGTGATACACCAGCAGCCCACCGTAGTTGGCGCCAGTAGAAGTTTGTCCATAAGGTGTAGCCACAGGCGTTTGACGCAAGGGACTATAGAGCCAAGACGAGCGATTCATGCCGCCATAGTACCAAGTCTGATCTAAATAGTTGTAGACCACGTAACGGTCCATGATGTTGTTGGGGTTGGCAAGCGTGCCAGAGCCTTGTGTGCCATCAGGGTTTGTACCAGTAATGGATGGGTAGAACCACCAGATCTCGTTGTACGCTTCGTTTGTACCTGCATAAACCTGATTAGACTGGGTCAAGTTGATATTGTCAAAAATGTATTGACGCACTGCGCAGGGAAGCGTAGACACCGTACCAGTATAAACATAGAACTTGTTGTAGCCCATCCAGTAGGTAATGTTATTGACCGTAGCAACAGCGTTAGGACCCATGATGGAGATGCTGTCTCCCATGATCTGGAAGCCCCAAACATACGGAGGTCCAAGGTACTGCATGTTGTACACAGCAGAGTCTGTAAAGATCAATATCTCTTGACGCGTCTGAATGGCGGTCACAATCTGTGAGCCTTGCGATAGACGGTAGCTACCCGCCTGGTTGGTCAAGCTTGGCAGCCAAGTCAAAATGTTTTGTTGATCAGACCAACGTACCAAAAGCGGATCCAGCGCCGTTGTAGTTACTGTGCCAGACGGATCGTTGCAGCCAAACGCAATCACAAAGTTTGACGCATCCGACACCATAACGTAGTTGACCAAACTTGGGCAGGTTGTATCTGCTTGCCAGTAGGCTATGCCGTCTTGCGTATTGCTATTGTTGTGACTTAAAATTTGAGCGCGGTAGTAAATAGAAGGGTTGCTGTCCACCACCCAGTAATACATCGCCCCACCTGCGGGATTGATGATTAAGTTTTGACCATAATTGGCAGATGACCAAAGGCGAAGCTGTACGCCAATACCCTGAGAAGCGGTGCTGCCCCAACCAGTATCGGTCGTTAAGTATTGATAAACAAGTGTGCCGTTGGCGTGTGCGTAAGGAGAGCCCTGAATAACTCTGGTTGCGCCAGTTAAAGTTGTACTTGTCTTACCTGTATAGCCAATAAGCTCGTTGCCAATAACAACTGTGCCTGTCGATGTAAGAGATGCCGTAGACGCCACGTTGATCGTAACGCCTGTAACGTACTGGGCTATGCCTGTGCGAATCACATAACTGTTGGCAGTCGTGCTGCCTGTACCGCGAGCGCACCCCGTAAATGTTGTGCCTGTAATCCCGCTATAAGTAATGATTTCTGTGCCAATATAGAGCGAACCGCTTGATGCAAAACCTGATGTAGAGGCAACCGTAATAGTTGTAGCGGAAACAGAGAGCGCGGCATTAAGTATTGTGTAAGGGACGGCAGCAAGAGAGCTGGTTAAGTTTGTGTAAAGCGGGGAAGCAATACCGCCACCCCAACCGCCTGCGCTCCAGCCCAGCGCTTGCGTATAAATATCAGAACCGGTTGTTAACTGGTAATTGGCAATCACGGTTCCTGTTGTTGTGATTGCGCTGCCAATCGCAGTAGATGCAACAAGGTTCAAAATAATTGTGTAGGTCGAGCCATTAACAGACTGAATCTGAAACTCATTATCCAGCGCGTTGGTTAAATTAATGACTGAGTCTGATGTGGTTGTAATACCGCTAAAGGTCACAAAGTCACTGGCTTGTGAACCGTTGCCTACGTCGGTCACAGTAATGGTAGTTGTGGACGCTGTCTTAGCGGTAACTACAAAAGTAGCAAAACCAGATGATGTGTAGCGTATAGGAGTGATGTCGTTGAACGCACCGCCCTGACCGTTTTGTACGTAGTACTTTAAATTAGTACCAAGCCCTAGCAAGTTGTAGCCTGCTAGGTTTAACCATGCCCATAAATTACGACAAACCCCCCAAAAGGATGGAGGGTAGTAACCGCTTGGATTTGCTGGAGGTTGTAGCGTGGACGTTGACTGTCCTGTGTCGGCAACCCAACCGCCTAATTTTTCTGGGTAGCCTGAGCGGAAACGAATATTATTACAGTCAAACCATCCGCCTTCATTCGCTAAGGATGTGGCTTCACGGTTAACCCCGGGTCTGAACTGTAATTTTGTTAGCAAGGCAACCTCGTTTACGCATAAACAGACATAGCATGATTAAAGCGAGCCATGCGATCCTCGAGTCCTATTGTCCCACCATTTATGGCTTTCGTCAATCCAACAAAATCATTATTATCGACGTGGTGGTTTAGGTTATTTTTTTTCCAGAACCACGCGGCAGTAAGTAGCGCTCCTTCAGGCGTTGAGACAGCATCAGGATCTGATATGAAATCGAATCCCAAGTCACGGGAGCATGCTTCGTAGTTGTTCTTAAAGGTAAGCTGGATCGCGCCTCTGCCTCGATTTGCCCAGCCATCACCCGATTCTTCATCTCCATTTCCGCCGCGGTTGGCGTACGCCCTGTTGGCGATCTTTTCTGGGTTGTGCGCGTACTCATGGGCATTCTCCTCATTAAAGTGGCTAGGCCAAGTACGCATAAGCGACTCGGCTTTGTAATTCAAATTCTCCTCAAAATATTTAAACCCGCCAGATTCATGTCCGCACTGGGCTATGAAAGCAGCCAATCTCTCTGGGGTGTTAAGTTCTGCATACCGGATGGCGGCCTCTATACCAGGGATAAGTGCCTGGGCGTGACCTAAGTCTATTTTTGCTGCTTCAGCGAGTTGTTGTGCTTCCATTGATCATATCCTTTACTTGGTTGTAGGTTGCGATACAGGCGTTGAGTTTCCTGATGGCGGTGTCCCCATCGTCTGTGACGGCGACAAGAGATTTAGCAAACGTTGGGTCAAGTTGGGCTGTTGCGGTGTCAGATCCGCCGGTAGCGGGGGCATTTGTGGAGGGACATACTGTGCCTTTGGTACGGACGTAAAGCTGCAACTTGCCAGTAGCAATATCAGCATCCCGTTTAGCAATTTGTTTCTGAGCTTCATTTTGCACCTTTACAAGTTGAGTGGTTAAGTCATTGATCTTCCCGTTGAGTTCTTTCTCCGTCATCCGGGCCGCAGCATTGGCTTCATCAATAGCCCCTTGCACGTTTAAACGCTCTTCTTCGTATCCTTGATGATGACCGTACTCATAGACTCCACCAATAATACCTGCGCCAATAATGAAAGCAATAAAATAATTCATAGTGCGGGCCTATCGTTAGGGTTGCCAAAATGGGGGGAAGACGATTGTGGTGCAAAAGACGGTTTAGTAGGCGAGGGCACGCAAGAGGTTGTGGGTATTGTAGGCGGGGTCAGTGTTGTAGATGACCTAGATATATAGTTAGCCAAGATCTGAAGAAGCTGCCCGGCAACTAAAGTTAAGATGCCAAAGATAGCTTTATCCACAGGCGATTCATTAAAAAGCGGTTGCTCTACATAAATGATGCTGTAAGAAAAAAGTACAATGATACCAGCCAAAGATAATGCAAACACTCTAATAACAAAGTGTTTGGTTGCCGCATCTTGTTGTTCAATTGTGGACATTGGCGGGTTTATTAAAGTAGTCTGGGCAAGTTTGCGTAGCAACGCAAAGAGGCGGTTTACAGTCTTCATCGTTCCAGTTCTTAGGGTTTTGGCAGTGGTATCGGTAGCGGTCTTCGCACCCCGCTAATAACATAATCAATAAAACGCATATCTTCATTTGTCCTTCTGAGCCTCAAGTTCTTTCTTAAGCTTTTCAATTCGTTTAAGATCATTCGCTATGAGTATCCGTTCTTGGTGGATGTCCATGTACATTAAACCAATGACAGGCAGGATCAGCACAAAAAGAAGCGCAAGGATAATGATTGTAATTACATACCCCCATGACTCACTCGATTTATTGCCCACATTAGCCCTGCCAAATAAATTGATACAAAGATTACCGCTACTGTGCAAGCACTCATCAACCAAGCCCTATCCGCCGCTTCCCTAGCTTCCGCCTCCCGCACCGCCCTTTTTCTAATTTCCGCCTTCCGAGCAAT
>Ga0208379_1000430_pt1 | contig 18525 bp, 20 predicted proteins | sample CryBogCBE02Aug07_FD_184559 | JGI IMG/M metagenome (GOLD analysis project Ga0208379, IMG submission 184559) | Freshwater microbial communities from Crystal Bog, Wisconsin, USA - CBE02Aug07 (SPAdes) | ecosystem: Environmental > Aquatic > Freshwater > Lake | place: Crystal Bog, Wisconsin, USA... | reverse complement strand
TCCTGATTTACTCACGAACGATTCAATAACCTTTCCATTTGGAAACAAGTTGTATAGAATGACCGTTGCCGCCATAACAATTGGAATAGATACTAAATATCCACTCACGCTTGTCGCCAGAAACAACACGACTGAAAAGTAAGTCGCAAATCTTACAACAGAATTCAAAGCTTCTGCAGTATTCATAGTCTTTGTAGGAACGAAGTGTGACCACGTGGTTGGTGAAAAAAGTACTGACGGGTCTTTAAACCAAATAAGTTCTGGCATCTTATTTTTTACGATGAGTTTTTATCACGCTGTTTCTTCTGTAATCGTGCCAACATTCTTTGACGACGTGCTTCCGGAGAATTTCCCATAAGAACGGTAGATGGTAAATTAGACCTAGTTCCTCCTAACATATCATTGAATACATTCCCAAATAATCCTGTAACTTTCGCTTTAATCGCTTCTACTTCTGTCATAATTTGAGATTGAGTGATTTGCCCCGATTCAATTTTTGATTTAATTAAATTTTGAAACTTAGTTACAATTTTCTTAATCGTTGGATGATTTGGGTCTTTTAAAGTTTCAATAAGTTTTTGTGGATCCGACATATCAAACTCAAATTCTGAAACATCAAATTCTTCTACAATATCCTTGAATATCTTAGCAAGTCTGGATTCCATCACAAATTCTAAAATGTTTTTAAAATGTTCTTCTGACCTTTCGTCGTTCAATACTTTTGAAATTTCATCGTCTTTTCCTGCCCATAATGATTTCATAGTAGTGATGATGGTGCCTATTTTTTCCTTAATATCTCCGTGCATAAATGCAGCAATTGTACATGTTTGAATATGTCCCCAAAACGAACTACGAATTTCTGGAGTCAATCCTGCAGTTGTCCAAAGCTGACTTAAATTAAGACCAAATAAAAGTTTAGGAGATTCAGTGAAAAATGTCTCATCTTTTTGAACAATTTTCATAATATTTGGGAAAAAATCAGTTTCGATCTGTTTGACTGCCTTTTCAGTATCTAAATCTACATCTGTAACGACATCTGAAAAAGCGGACTTTAAATCATTTGTAAAATTCTTAAAAACTTCAGTAGTTTCCATTTACATTATCCTTTTTTTGTTTGTGTAAGTTTTAAACACGGTTTCCTCCACGATGAGCCATAAGATCCTTATCATGTTCACTTAAGCAAACACATCCAGTATCGGTATTGAATGCAGCTGGGCAACAATCTGGGTCTACTTTATTACCAACCAAATACATGAACTCGTTTGATTTATCGGCAGACGAAGCAGGAGTAGAAGGTCCAGTCAAAATAGGAGAGGCTTCAGTCGCTGCCCATCCAGACACAGCACCTGCGCTGACTTGGTCATAAGGTCCCATTCCTGGAGCATTCAAAGGCATACCAACTTCTTGTTGCATGAACGATTCACGTGAGACCGTGAAACGAAGGAAAAGTCCGGCTAAAATTGCTGCCACAAAAAAGGCAATGACTAAATTTGTCTTGTTCATCTTTATTATCACTAATGCTATGATTTTTTAATATCCCGAAGCTGCTAACAATGACGCCAACGTAATTGCGACTACCAGCATTTCGGGTTGGAATAAAGCCAAAATAATTGAAATGGCTAACAGAGCGTAGACGAATGTCTTAATAATTGAAATGCATAAGTATACGAACGCCATAATAAAATCGGCAATCGCATTCACTAAAAACGCAGCAATATACCCTTCTCCTACAAACCTCTTCAATACATCCCGAATCTTAATTAGGTAATGAACAAATACGCTCGTAGAACTTGCTATTTTTGAAAAGGTAGAGGCTGCGAAACTCATCATGAATTTTCGAATACGACTGAACAGTTCCCGAAATAGTTTCAAAGGACTTGCGAGTTCTTTCAAAGTGCTTCCAATTTCTCCAAACAAAGCATTGATTGGGTCAAGTAACATCTTGAAAACTTCAGTCCCCATCTGGTCAGTACAGTGTGTGAAGTTATCCGACACACTAACTTCAGGATTCATCATATTCGCAAATGGAATATAGAGCGGATTACACCTATGTTCTTCCCAATTCTGTTTCACTTTATTTATTGAAAAACTGGTATGTATCGCCAGCATTATAAAAAGTGTTAATACCGGCAGGCCGAAAAACAACCACATTATTATCTACTACGAATCATTCTATGGTGTTTTTAATCTCATCTGGAACAAGTATATCTGTAGTTCCTACTCTGACCAAGAACTCTTTCTTATTGGTAATAAGTTGTAACCCTGTTCTATGCTTAACAGTTCCCAATACAACCGCTCCATTTTTCAATTTTGTTCCTATTTCAACATGACTGATTGGAATAGCGTTATTGTTATCAAGAGGAATAAGTGTATTTGGATTCAAACTAGGTGTATCTTTATCACTTTCAATAAAGTCTAAGAACTCAATACCATTAAGGAAGAATGTATGTTTATCTGTGTTAATACACACCAATCTTGGTAATCTAAAAGATAATGCATGTGAATCTGGATGTTTATCTACTCGAATATAGTTAGACATAAATTTAACTTTATGAGAACCTGAAACAACGATGCCGTATAAATTATAGATTGGAACATACTGTCCATCAACATGATACAATGATGTAACTTTAATACCTGTGTATAACTCGTCTCCTAACTTCAAATCTTTCATAGGAATCTTACTACCGTCTTTCAGCATAATTGGTGTTTCCGGACCAAAACATAAAAATGAAACTGTTTGTCCAATTGGACCAGCCATAACTGACTCTCCAGTTTCCATTCCGGTATAAAACACGTAAATGAACGATAACATCACACCTACAATACGACTCAATAATGTTCGCATACGAATAATGATATATTGAAACTGGCTCACTAAGTTCTGGATTTTTCCAAACACAGTTCCTAATATACCTAAAAATCCTCCACGCACACTTGAAGTCATTTGGCGCATGGAATTCATAGCCCCGCCAATTTCTCCCAGTGTTTCATTCACGACTGCGAATTCTCCCATGATTGGATCCATCATATATCCAGCGTAATCTTGAAAGCCTTTCATCGTGCATTTCGTGAAGTTACTAACAATATTATCACCTACTAATCCAGCCATCGGCATATAGATTGGATTACACCGATACTGAACCCAATTTTTCTTTAAAAACTTTACTTGACTTAGCCCGAACAAATATAAACTTGTAAGAATAGCTACCGTCGTAGCAAGTGCAACAATAAGCACGTCCATTATCTTATTCATGTAAAACGGATTTCTTGAAAGTAGACTTGCAAGTTGCAATTATCAAAATGGATTACCACTCAATGTCGTTAATCGAATTGAAACAATTAGCGAAAGAGCACCGACCTCGCATTAAACAATATTACATTAAGACTCGTGTCGAACTTATTCAAATTTTAAGTATGAAAGAACTACCAGAGTCATTCCGCATTGCTAAACTTACCATTGCGGAATTACGAAAAGAAGCGAAAGAACGAGGTCTAAATGTGAATATTTGGACTCTGCGTAAGAAAGAGCTAGTAGATCTACTATATCCGAGCTCGCAAGAGAATCACAAGGATGATGATGGTGGAAAGAAACATGATGACCCACAAAAGAGTGAAAGCCAAGATGTACGGGTATAAATATTGAAACACTTTCGAAAGGATAGGTCGTAAAATATTCTGCTCGAAATAATTTTGGAATTCGGGAGAGGAAATGAATGCGAAAGGGTCAACCAAGGGGTGCTTTTTCATTTCTTTTTTGTCTATGGTTGGATATAAAGTAGAATGAAATCTTCACAGACTACTCGTTTGGCGCTAGCTCTCGGAGGAATTGTCCTCATCGCATATCTTCTTAGCAACTATTCGTCTGCAAAAGCCGTCGTAGGTGAAGGAATGGAACAATTAAAAGACAGTCTTGGAGTCCAGGGTCCTCTTGCAGAAGTCGGACCTTACGGAAAGATGCCCCATTCAGTAGGTGGAAATGCTCAACCAACGGAATCCGTTCAAGGTCGTCACCCAGCTTCCCAATCAACTTACTCGGAATCCAAATTGAGCGCGGATGAACTCTTACCTAAGGGCGGACTCGGTGCTTCCTGGGCTGCTGTGAACCCATCGTCTATGGGAGACTTGAAGGGACAGAACTTCTTGGATGCTGGTTACCATACTAATACTGCTCTTGCCGGTGTTTCTCAAACCAATCGTAACGCTTCTTGGGACGTTCGATCTGAACAACCAAATCCTCAAGTGAAGGTTGGACCATTCTTGAACACCACCATTGAAGCCAATCCATTCAAGCGAGGATTAGATGCATAAATAACTTTATAATTAATAATGTGGCCAGTAGCATTACTTGGAGCAGGAGCTGCGCTTGCGTACGCAACTACTCGAGGACCTAAAAATCTAGTTGAAGTTAGGAGCACGAGAGATAATAACATTTATCGTGTTCAGAATTTACCAGATAAACAAGAAGCATGTGAACGTATGTCCGAAATACGTGAGAAATTAGAAAGACTTATAGACCATTACAAGAACGATCCAGCCTCTATCGCAGATCCAAGAATTCATGTTCTTATAAGCCGATTCAGACCCGAAAATATGTGTGAGAATGATTTGGATGCAGACAGTACATCCTATTCTGAAAATAAAGGTGATAAAATCGTGGTTTGTTTACGTGATAAATCTCCACCTTACAATTTAGTAGACTGTAATACAGTTACGTTTGTTATTTTACATGAAATGGCTCATTTGATGACGACCACCGTTGGACATACTCCAGAATTCTGGTCTAATTTCAGGCGAATACTTCAAGATGGTATTAAAATAGGTATTTATCAAGAAGTGAATTATGCGAGATCGCCAGTTAGGTATTGTGGAATGTCAATAACTGATTCCCCATTATAAATAAGATGTTCAAGAGTAAAGTACTTGACTACACTTCAAAAAATAGTTACACTGTATCTTTTTTTGAGGATGACCCTATAGAAACAGTCAGACAACAAATAGGAAAAGCTATAAACATTCATCCAGACCGATTGTTTATTTTAGTTTCTCTGCAACTTCCTGCAGATTATTACACATCGGATCCAAGACGATGGGAAAAGTTGTTTCATAGATTATCCTACAATGGACAGCCTCTTGAAAAAGACCCGTTTCAAGATTATCAATTGAATTACAGAAGTCCAAATACGAGCATACCGTTTGCCCAATACGACAGAGCTACTTGGTCAACTTATCCTGAACAATTGAAGGAAATATACAGTCCTACGTCTCAGTTTATCGAGAACCGTATTCTTGGAGTTGAAGAACAGAATTCGTTTGTGCTTTCACTTAAATTCGATAATAAACTTACGTCTCGTATTTCTTCAGCGGAATTACCAATTCCAAAAAATAAAACACTTTTTTCTACATTATACGACCATCGTAAAGTCACAGGATTCATAGCAATTCCTTACGATGAATTATCAAGCCCAGACGAATTAGTCTATTACCCTTTGATGAAAACAACAACTCCAAATGTACTTAGTGACGAATCGATAAGGTTGTTGAATAAAAACACATCTCTTCTGAATGGACTTCTGGAATTAAAAGTTCCAAAACAGGAAAGTGTTACAATTATTCGAACTAGGTTCTACATTCCTTGGGTTGATACTGATTTTGGCTCAGCGATTCAAACCAGATTTGAACAATTATTTTACGGATTAACTGTTTCTAAAGAAACGCCGTATATTGGATTCTTTACTTCGAAGGAACAGGTTACGAGACATAAGTTTTACGCCGAAGATCCAAAAGACAAAAAACCTGTACTTGATATGCAAGTTTGGAAAACATGGTGGTCATTAACTAAACCTGCTCGTAATATTCCAACATTGGTACTGTATCGTGGAGAATCGAGACATAATTTTGATAGAATTGCGATTACGGATAGAGATATGGTTATTTCCACACATAGACCAGAAGGAAATACTGAAACGATTGAAGAATTAAAAGAAAGTGTTTCAAGTTGGGTTTCTACATTCGATGCGATAATTCCGTTCGTTAAAGAACAAGATTTAGATTTTGATCGTTGGGAACTTCAAGATTTATCATTTTTAGCGAAATACAAGGATAAAATTGAAGATTTTGATTTATTACGATTTCATTGTATTTCTAATATTTTCGATATTGCCGATAAAACTAAATCTCAATTCAGTCTTTTAAGAACTGATCATGAAAACGATGGAATATCAGGATTGGATATTAAACTTTTATCTATGATGCGTGAAGGTGTTATACTGAAACCCGAAGAAATCTCACAAGAATTATCTGTTCCAATCAGCGAAGCTCGGTCTTTAATTGAGAATATTGAAAAACGATTAGAAGAAGATCCGAGACTTGGTCAAAGAGCGTTTCGTGGATATCCTACTTTACGTGTAGGTCCTGATTTTGTGATTGTTTCTTCTGTGAATAATTTAGATTACCCATTACAGTATTCGAATATACTACGATACATTCTTTCAAATCCAGAATCAGATAAATTAGATGATTTATGTCCTCGTAAATCCGAAAAATCTGCAGTTTTTAAATCTACAATTGAACCTGAAAACGTAGAAGTAGATGCTGCATTAATCGACCAATACGCTGATTTATTCGAATACGCTGAGTCGGAAAATGTAAAAGAGGAAACTGAAACTGTAAATAGTGAACCTCGAGAACTTGAAAGAATATCTACGGAAGAAAAAGGTAAGACTATTTACAGTTATTTCAATAATCGTCTTCAAGAATTCGATCCTGCGACATTCGTGTTTGAAAAATCAGAGTATCCTAAAAAATGTGAACAAAAACATCAACCAATCATCTTGTCTGAAAAAGATTTGAAACGTGTTGAAAAAACACCATACGATCCTAGAAAGTATTTGAAAGAGGATAAAATTGTAGATTTAGAAGATCCTGATGGAAAGTTAATATGTCCAGAATATTGGTGTATGAAAGACCAAATAGCTTTACAAGAATCACAATTAGAACATACAGATGGAGTTACAAGATGCCCAGTATGTAAAGGAAAATTACAAACAGATTCATCCGATGATCCTCGTGAGTTTCCTTTAATAAAACGTGAAGATGGATTCGTCTATCCTGGTTTCGTGAAATATAAATCTCCAAATAACGGAAGAAACCTTCCATGTTGTTTCAAAACTGCTCAAACGAGAAAAAATATAAATGAAGAAAAAGAGAACGAAGATAAGTATTATATTTTAAGTGAAACTAAAACTGATATTGGAAAATTTCGAAACGCTTTCTTAAGTGAAAAATTCATTAATGCTCTTGAAATTTCAGAAAAGTATGTGTTTTTTAAAGGAAGTAAACGATTACTGGATGGAACTTCTGGATTTTTTAGAGTAGGATTAGGAAGACCGTCAGAGAACTTATCGAAGTTTTTGAATTTGAATATAAAAATCCCTTCTCCTCGTGAATCAATTGAAACTGTATTGAAATGTTCATTTTTGAGAACTTGGAGTAAACATAGCGATACTCATGCTGGAGAAATAAACAACGAATTGAAAAAGGTAAGTCCGTTTGAAGAAGATACACTTGTTCGTGAAAACTTATCTAGATTGATTTCAGGAATCGATGACGCGTATAATAAACAAGAGCTAACTCTGATAGAAGAACTCGAGTATTGTGCACTTGTACTTCAATGCGACGTGTTTCGTATATTTTTAGATTCAAATAGTTTAGCGTGTATGTTTTATGCGAAAATGGTAAGACCTAGAACAAGAGGAATTGTTATTTTACAAACAGAAACTGAAATAGATATTTTATCACACGTAACAAGACTTCCTCGTGGATTTGAATATAAATCAAATATTTTTGAATCGCCATTTAAGAAAGAAACATACGTTGAATTGGAAAAAATGAGAAACTTAGCGTGTTTGACTGATATTCCTTCTTATGAAACAGCTTTAAAAGTAATGGGCCAAATTGCTACCGATAATTTTAATGTTATTTTAGATCCGTTTGGACGTGGACAGGCGTTTTATGTTCCAGATAAAATCGTTCTTCCTTTTTCTCCAACTCCTCTTCCAGATATAAACCAACCAAAACTTTCAGGATATTCTCAAGTAACTCATCTTCCAACTCATGAAACCGTTTTAAACTACTTGAAGATCGCAGAGAAGTCTACCAAAGGGTATAAGTGGGTAGAAGACTTGGCCAACAACCAAAGTTATATTGTAGAAGTACTTACTGAAAGTGGATTACGTATTCCGGTTAAACCAAATAAGAAACCTGTAAAATCTGAACCGTTGGAAGTTATTGAAAGTGTTATGGATATTGGCGAATCCAAACTAGCGCTTGGTGAAGAATCGGAAGAATTGAAATTAAGACACGATGAAATATCATACGCTTCAGAAGTATATGAATTCTTACTGTTTCAATTAACGAAAGATCTAGAAAACGATTACAAGGAACTAAGAACCGAACTTCAAGAAATACTACCAAAACAATCGAAAGTAGAACCTTTATTGAAAAAGTGGTTCAGTGAAACAACCCAGTTTATGAACATTGAAGAACCTCAAACGTTCTTATCTAAAATCAGAACTCCATGCGGACAGTTCACAAGTAAAGATAAATGTACGGGAAATATGTGCGGGTGGGATGGAAAGGTATGTAGAATTCAAATTAGAAAAACAGTAAAGAAAGATTCAGTGTTTCATCGTCTTCTTTCAACTTTAATTGAAAATTCAAAAATACGATCTATGGTACTCGATGGTCGAACAACTCCATTCTTCAGTACGATTTTGTATTTGGAACTGCCTCATGAATTAATTCTAACAGACAGTGAATTGTAAACTTAAATAAGTTTCATCATATAAGCCGTCATTTGACGAATTATATCGTGAAATAAATCACTTTTTAAGTTATTTATGCAGTGGTTGGCTTAATGAAGTGGACCTTCAAGAACGATTGCAAGTTCAAGTAGGTAACCTCCTGTCCGTCCTTCACTCGCAAAAGCTTGCCCAACTTGGCGTCAGGGATGATTCTGCGCTTGAAGTTAGGATCATAGCAGTTGTGTGCCTTGACGTAGTTGGAGACGAACTTGGTCACATCAGTCTGAGACTTTTGAGACTTGGCTGGGACTCCCATGAAAGAGCAGAGCTCATCAGTGATTGGTCGGAGCTTCAAGAACGCATTGTTAGCACGTCGGGCCTCCCAAGCAGCCTTCTCCTCGGCAGTCATGGTAGAAGGATCCTTCTTACGTCTTTGCTTTGAGCTTCGGGCATCTCGCTTGAGTGCCTTAACAGCCTCTCCAGCCTCAGAAACCAAAGCACGAACACGGCTTGAATACTCGGTTCCAAGAGCCTTGATGTGCTCCTGGAGATCACCGAGAATAACTGCGGCGCTTCGGGTTTCAGTAGAGACAGGTGCAGATTCAGTTGAGGCAGGAGTTGGGGCGGCAACAACTGGAACGGTAACCTCAGCCTTAGCAGCAGTCTTTCGGGACTTGGTGGCAGGGGCAGGGGCGGCTACAGCTTCAGTAGTTGGGGCTGCGGTCTCGGCGGTCTTCTTAACGGTCTTCTTGTCGGCTGGCATCTTGTTTGTTTTAGTAACAGTCTTGATTGCTTCCATTTTTAACGCGGTTGGTATACTTACTATAAACCTTACCTGTTTAAATCACAATCTGGTCAAGGCCCCCATAATTGCGAAACATAGGGGGTACGGATTCGGCATTTGAAGAAGAATGTTTAAAAGTCCGAGCGTTTTTCTAGAAGCGTCTAAATTAGTAGGAAATGGTGTATATTTTTTCAATACATGCTTGACTATCATAACATACTTAACCCTTGTTACGTTTCTTGGACTTTGGCTAGAAAGAGCTTCTAAATCTGCTCTAAGTAATTGAAGAAAAACTGCAAACTGAATCCTATTCATAGTTTCAAACATAAATGGATCTACTTCTTCAAATCCATTCTCTTCTAAAATTTGGCATATATTTATCCATGCTCCAATAAGTTCATTTGGTTTTACAATAAGAGCTTTTCGCTGACACATTCTTCGTAATCTACGTCTCACATCTAACGTTAATGGTTGTCTCGTATACGGATTCACTGGGTGTCTCTTGAAGAATGTAACAGATGCTAAATTCTTCACATCGAAACACCAAACCTTACCATTTTCTTCAAAACTAAAGAAATCAAATGGACGAATTTTATTCGTAGGTTCTAGACTAACCAGTTCTTCTTCGTTGTGGCACAGAGACCTTTTGAGACATCCTGGACCAGCATGTTTAATCCAATTTCTTACGGCATACCCTCTCCAAATTTTTTGAATAAGAGTCACCTTTGGAGGAACGTTATTTACTACTGACCATAACCTTGGACTCTTAACCTTCACATGTTTCCCACAAAACTGTAAATTTTGGAGGGCGTTAGACCTACACCGTTCATTCGACGTTGCGTTCTTACAAGAAGCGCAAAGCATTTGTTAAATCTAGAAATCTTCGTTGAAAACGGATTTACGGCTAGCAGGCGTAATACGAGTACAACATAATCAAAATGAACGCACTCCCAATTAATGTACGAAATCTTAAGGCAGACAATGTTTCATTCGTAGTAGGACAAGCAAAAACCGGTCGTAATCCTGGAATCAATTTCAAGTATGAAGGTCAGAATCTTCAAGTTCTTGTTCCAAGAATCGCATTCCCTGGTGGAATTCTAGTTCGCGATGGCGAGTCTGGAACCACGAGTTATACTCTCATCGGTTCGATGAAGGGGTGCGATCCTTATGGAAAGGACCACGCTTCTGATGCCGAAGGAGACATTGGACGCTTCTATAACTTCCTCGTCGATTTGGATGAGAGAGTTATTCAACAAGCTGTTGAGAACAGCGTCAAGTGGTTCGGTAAGAAGAGATCTGAGGAGGCTATTCGTGATAGCTACAAGAAGATCGTAAGTGTATCAGTAGACAAGGTAGATGGCGAGTATATTCCAAACGGAAAGTATCCACCAAGCTTCCGAGTCAAGGTACCAGTTTACGACAACAAGGTTTCAACTGAGATCGTAGATGGGTCTCGAAACCCAGTGTATGCTACTCCAGCATCACTTGTTTCAATCTTCCCAAAGGGAGTTGAGGTAAACATGGTGATTTCCGGTTCGATTTATGTGATTGCCGGTGGAAGCTTTGGAGTCACTTGGCGTTTGAACAGCGCACAAGTCTTCCCACGAGCAAAGATCACTGCTCGCGATATCTTCGCAGCAGAGGACGATGTTCCAGAGGAGGAATTTACTGAGCAGACTCCTCAGGTTGAAGATGAGACTCCTGTTCAAGAGGAGCGATCTGCGACTCCGGTTGATCAACCTGTTCAGTCACAGACTCCTGCTGCTCCGGCTCGTAAGCGTCGTACAGCCGCTGGAGCGCTTTAGACTCTTTCGGAGCTTCATAAAGTACAAACGAATCATCTAAAAACAAAATAGAAAAATCATAAAAATTTAAAAAAGATTCTTGTACAGAAGTGCAAGTTTTTAGTTGAGAGAGTGATTTTTTACCACACATTTCACAACTATAAATTTTTGGACGAGAATGTAACATTTCTGGAGTTAATAAAAGCTTTCCGCTCTGAAGAGCCCAATCTTTTACATTTTTAAATTCATCTTCTAAACAATCTTGAAATGCCTCGTTTGAAATCATAGACCACAAAGTCGTGTTTTTTGATTTCCAACCATCTTCTTGAAACAATGTTCCAAATGGAGTATCTTTGAACCAGAGTGCTTGAAATACTTCAGGATCATCTAATTCGTGTTCAGCTAATCCTACTCTATTTGAATTATCATCATATAACCAATAAACTTGCAAGTTTTGGGACGTATATCTCGGGTCAAAACTTCCACGATAGACATCTATACCGTCATAATTCCAAAGATCACTATCAATATCAAGATCGTGTTCAATAATGTCTGGACTTATATCGGTATAAATAAGGTTATTTCTTAGTATTGAAAACATTTACTAATTCAATACACTTTACATTAATCGAATTTAACGGTAACATTTGTAGTATGATATTTTAAGGAGTTTGTAGCAGACTGAGAAAGTTCGTGTCTTTTCTTTCCAGGATTCGTGATTGCTTTTGTAGAATTAAGTCTGATTTCCATATCATTATGAATTTGTTCACGATGGCTTTCAATATAATCTAATACTTCATCGGTAATTGCCCATTCAAAGAAATTTAATTGTCCTACTGTAGTTTCTATGTCTTGAAAACGAATACGCTTCCACCTACAAAATGGGTCAAACATTCTCTTACTGTACGCTTTTAGATGTGACTTGTAAGATAAATAAACAACAACATATCTCTGATTCTTAGTAGTGTAACCAATATTATACTTCTTAGAATAGTTAGTTACAAACCAATCGATTAATCGTAAGGATAGATTTGACTTTCCTTCTAAAATATCCTTGACTCTTTGAAGATTACCATTTGCTGAATAAAACTTATTGAGGCGATAAAGCACCCATTCTTCTTGTGACTGTATTTGCTGCATTGATAAATTTAAGTAGTATACATGTAAAACGGTTATAGTATATAAGATGCAACAGAAAGTAACCAAATTAATAAAAGAATATGGTATTAACGATCAACGAACGAGTGCATGGCATTTAAAACGCGGTTCTATGCTTACTGCTTCTGAAATTTGGAAAGGATTAAAAGATGCAAGTCCATCTGCTAGACACGAACTCATCATGTCTAAACTTGTTCCAAGAACTTTCTCTGAAGGTCCTGGAGCTAGAGCGTTAGTTTGGGGTACTAGATTTGAACCGATTGCAAAAAACATATATTGTAGCCTTCAAGGAAATATTGAAATCCCTGATATTACATGTGTTCCTCATCCCGATATTTCATTTCTAGGCGCATCTCCTGACGGAATTATTATCACGCCTGACCCAGAAGATTTTAGGTATGGGAAATTAGTCGAATTTAAATGTCCTATTTCACGAATCTTTTCAAATGAAACACCAGTCCCAGACGCATATTATCATCAAATGCAACTTCAGATGGAATGTACTGGTATGACCGAATGCGAATATATTGAAATGGGATTCAAAAATGTGAATTATACAGAATGGATCGATTCTAAAGCAGAATATAAATCATTCTTTGCTATTTCAGAAGATGATAAGGATGTTATTTATAAAGATATTGAGGATACACGAGACGTAGCAACTTGGAGACGAGAAGTTTTGAAAGAAGATAAGGCTGGATGGAATATCTTCTACTGGATTCTGAACAATTGGAGAACTAAAACGGTAGAAAAGAATCAAACATGGTTGTCTGATAATATTGAAAGTTTACAATCTGTGTGGAACGAAGTAGAGACTCATCGTAATAACGGAACGTTTCCAGAGCATCCGAAAGAGAAGACTACTTTAACACTATGAGAATGAATTAATTAAAATGGTAAAAATTGGACTATGTATGATAGTCAAAAATGAGTCTCATATCATACACGAATCATTAGGTTGTACTCTTCCATTAATTGATACATATTGTATAGTCGATACGGGTTCAACTGATAATACAATTGAAGTAATTAAAAATTTTTACACTGAAAAGGGGATTGAAGGTGAAGTTCATGAACGTCCTTGGAAAGATTTTGGACATAATAGATCTCAAGCCTTAGCTTTATGTGACGGAAAGATGGATTATATTTTAGTTATTGATGCAGATGATTTAATGACTTTTCCTAAAAATGGGCGAGAATTATTACATCAAATTCTTGAAAAAGAACAGCCAAATGGAGCAACAATTGAAATCCATCAAGGAAAGTTGAATTATGATAGAGGACAAATTTTTAAAGCAAACGATGGGTGGATGTATAAAGGTGTATTACACGAATACCCAACCAACAATAAATCTGATTGTAAAATGATTAAACTTCCTCCTGAGTTTTGGATGGAAAGTCGTAGATTAGGAGCTCGTAATAAAACGGGTGATAAGTTAAAAAAGGATATTGATGCTTTTATTCAGGGATTGAAAGATGAGCCAGACAATGAACGATATATGTTTTACTTAGCCCAAACATACTTTGAATCAGGTGATTTTGAAAATTCAAAGAAATGGTATAAAAAGAGATTTGAAGTTGGAAAGTGGCATGAAGAAGCTTGGTTTGCTGCGTATAGAGTAGGTATGTGTCATCTCTACATGGGAAACATACCCAAATTTGAAGAATGGATGCAACGTGCGTATAATTTTCATAAGCATAGAGCCGAGCCAATTTATGAATTAACAAAACATTTTAGAGAAAAAGGAGACTGGTATAAAGCCTATCATTACATGAGAATAGGTCGTGAGATTCCTTACCCTAAGCATGATGTACTTTTTATCGATTCTTTTCATCATCAAGGAGGATTTGATTATGAAGCGAGTATTTTAGATTATTATGTAAATCCTGATAGGAAAGTAGGACTCAGATCATCTATTAATTTTTTACTAAAACAAGATGTTCATATTCAAAATGTTGTGAGCAATCTTCAATTTTATACTGAACCAATTTCAAAAATCACAACGCCCCTTCCAATTCCATCAGTATTTGGTGAAGATTTCAGAGCATCAGCTGTTTCAGTTTTAAATTATCCATTTGCAAATGTAAGATTTGTAAATTATTTGAAACCAGTAGATGGAAATTATAAAACAAAAGACGGAAGTCCTGTTCAAAGTCGTAATGCATATATAAATATTGAAACTGGAGAATGCATTGCCGAGATGGATGATTCTACAATAACTATACCTGAAAAAGAAAGCCCTATAAAAGGACTTGAAGATATTCGTCTTTACAGAGAAAATGATACTATAAAATTTATTGCGACTTCCTATCATCAGTACACATATGGAATAGGAATGGTAGTTGGTGATTACGATTTTGAAACCAACTCTTATAAAAACTGCAAACCTATAAACTCACCATTCAATCAAGGATGTGAGAAGAATTGGATGCCGGTAAATGATACTGGAGATATTATTTATAATTGGTCTCCATTACGTGTTGGAAAAATAGTAGAGAATGATTTACAAATTATTATTACTCATAAAACTCCTGCTTTATTTAGCATATTTCGTGGATCAGCTCCTCCAAGAATTGTGAATGATAAATTATGGGTACTTGTACATTTTGTTAATTATGGAGAGACTAGAACGTATTATAATTGTTTCGTAGAATTAGAACAGAATACTTACAAACCATTAAGAGTAACTTTACCGTTTATTTTCAAACAACATAGTGTAGAATACTGTGTGTCGTTTCGTATGGTTGGTCAAATTATAGAATGTTATGCAAGTTATATGGACGGGGATCCTTTTAAAATCAGGTTTCCAATAAATAACTTAGAATGGATGAATATTAATTAGGTTGGTATGAGTTGTATGCATTCACCCGGAAAGGCGTTTCAATCCCTGGAATAGGTTCCGCAGGAGGAATTGTAGGTTTGAAATGGTTTGTTTCTTGAGCGTAAGAAGAGGAAGAAGTATCAGCTGTACGCTTAACGTTTCCTTGATCTAAAAATTCAGGAACAAACCCTTCACGAACTGTGGTCAAATACCATACGGCAGCAAGACCCACTAAAATTGCTAAAAAAGCCCAAGTCTTCATTTACTGTAAGCATGTAAAAAATGGAATCATATTTTCATATTCCATTCATACTAAAAGAATGGAGACACTTGCTTTAAAAACTTTAAAGAGTATGTTAACCGATCGCGGAATAGTTGCGGATGATTTTAAGTTCGAAGGAAGCCCTTTGGACGAAACTAGAATGTATACCTTTGGAAGTTTACTTATAATCTTTAGCACAAAGAGCCGTGTTTCTGAGAAGGAGTTAAATAACTTTATAACCTATGCTTCCGACAACAATCACAATAGTGGAATTATAATTGTAAGTCCATCTAGACCTTCTGATTCAGTTCTAACTGTGCTTCGTAATTACATCACAGACCGTCAGAATCCTCTTATTCAAATATTTGAAATCAGACATCTTCAGTTTGATATTTCAAAGCATCGATATGTTCCAAAACACCGTATTCTCACAGACGAAGAAGTAACTAAAATGTTAGAAGAATTTAAAATTAAAAACAAAGAAAAAATACCTAAAATCGATTCTCAAGATGCTATGGCTAAATGGATTGGAGCAAGACCAGGAGATGTTATAGAATGTATCGGATTATGTGAAACTTCTGGAGATAATATTCGTTACAGATATTGTCTTCCAGATGTAACAAATGGATAGTCAGTTTAACACTTTAATTCGAAGTTTCCACGATAATTTTTTACAATATAAATTGACTGGAACTGCATCCTATAAGAAAGCATATGAAGGTGCTCAAGAGGGAATTGAAAACATATTAAACTCTCTTGAATCATCTGTTCAAAAAGACAAGTCTCAAATTAAAGATTTTTATAGTTCAGCTTCTGAAGATAAATTACGAGACGCTCATTCTAAGAAAACAGATTTACAAAATCAACTTGTAGATCAAAATGATAGAATGTCTGCATCCCAATTAAGAACCCAATCTACACCATATCAGCCTTTATTTCCCCAATATATTGCTCTTGCAGTTTTGGGAACTACTGCTGCAGCCCTACTGTTGATTTAACTGACGAAACCATATTAGTTAATACAGCCATAGTTGAACCCCAAAATACAATAATTATACTTATCACACATAGCGAAATAAGGGCAATTAAATACATGGTAAACATTGAATTCACTTGTTCAAGATTTTGGGAAGTAGAAGCCTGAATGAGTTTCAAACTTTGAACTTGGTCTTTTCCTTGTGTTATTTCATTATACTGATTTTGATACTCTACTAAATCTTTTGTTAATTGGTCAAGTGTTTTAGCATCAAACGATGTTGAACCCTTGCTTAATTCTCCCAGAATGTCTCGTAATTCAGAAGACATATCAGCGTTCAAACTTAAAACTTTTTGAATTAAATCTTTTTGTTTCTGGTCATCTTGTTCTGAGATGGCGGATTTCAAAGTATTAGAATACTCAAGTTTTGAAGCGTTATACTTCAATTGAAAGTCGGCAAGTTTAGCCTTGCGCGAATCTTGAAACTCCTTGATGTCCATTACTTTTGTCTGGTATAAATAAATGCCTACAGCTAAAGTTCAATTTAATGTGAAGAATGGTGTCCAAGAAGGCCCAGGAACAGATTGTTCGTTTATTACTGAGATGATAAGACGACGTGCGGTTCTCAACGATGCAAAAACGCTTCCTGCTGGTCAACAACCAGTCGTTGATGGACAACACAATCGTGGATTCACAAGTGGTGTACTGGAATATTATGCTGCACGCGGCGCATATCTCAGTTTTCTTGTAGTCAGATAAATAATATGACGGATTTCCAATCTGATTTTGACCAAGCTACAAAATCCATAAATGATACAGTAACCTCTCAACTTTCATCTACGTTTACATGGAAAAACGTTCAAGGAAGTTTAGTGAAAGCATCTGCGTCATCTGCGGGGTATGTTTGGGGATATAATTCTACTTCAAATGTCTTTATTTGCCAACTCCCATGTTCTGGAAACTGGCTGCCCGTTTCAGTTCCCGACTTACTATCAGTGTTGGATTTGACCACTGATGGAACGAACGTTTACATTTTAGGTAATTCTTCAAATGGGACGCTCAATCTGTTTATCGCACAAGCCAATAATCAAGGAACTTGGGCAGAAATTCCAGTTCCATTTGCTGCTAAAAATATATTTTCAACTCACACTTATATTTGGACCCAATATGGGTCAATGAATAAACAGAAATGCCCCAAACCTTGTATGAAAGGAAACTGGATTCCTGTTTCTGAAAATAAAGTTTTAATTACGTCGTCTACTGATACTACTTTATACGGTGTTGATTCTTCTGGAAGCCCAATGACCACTGATGAAACTTTACAATCAGCATGGACTCCTATTTCTGGATTTGATAAAACTAAAATTAAAAGCATTGTTGGGGGATTGGACAGTGATATTTATGCGATTGATAAGGATTCTCATGTTTTGAGATATACTGGTACTGAACCTGAACCAGTAGATACAGCAGGGTACACTCCTCTTAATTTAACGTTTGATCAGACGTCTAAAGAAGCATGGTTGACTACTACTGCTGATGGACAATTAGGTAATATTTTCAATAAACCGGTAGAATCCGATTACACTTCAATTATGAATACAATTACACCTCTTGATAAAACAAGAAACACGGTTGTATCAGAAGTTCAAAAAGATTTTGAAGACCAGACTAATCAATTAACAATTAATAAATTAATAACAGAAGTTGTTCAATTTTTTAGCAATACATTCAAACAATCCGGAGATCCTAAAACAGATATTGATAAGTTAAATAAACAAATTCAAACTAGCCAAGCACAGATCAATTTGGTTAATGCGAACATACCTTTCATAATAAATATGATTCTTGTATTCACAATTGTTGCAATTTTATACTTATTTGGTTCTTCATTTGGAACAATTACTCACTTACTTGCGATTGGAGTTTTACTTGGTG
>Ga0208379_1000429_pt1 | contig 18528 bp, 6 predicted proteins | sample CryBogCBE02Aug07_FD_184559 | JGI IMG/M metagenome (GOLD analysis project Ga0208379, IMG submission 184559) | Freshwater microbial communities from Crystal Bog, Wisconsin, USA - CBE02Aug07 (SPAdes) | ecosystem: Environmental > Aquatic > Freshwater > Lake | place: Crystal Bog, Wisconsin, USA... | reverse complement strand
CCCACAGTTTGTCATTATTAAGCCATCCTTGTAGCGGCTCAATTGAATTTATGTTGGTATTTTGTTTGATTCGCGAGCTTTGCAAACGGAATACTGGACCAAGCCCGGTGATTGTCATTGCAGCTTTGATTTGGTCAGCATTTTGTCCGTAAAACACCACGCTGATATTGTATGCGTCAACCACATTGTACACTTGATAAAATGCATCAACTCTGACATCAAAGCCTTTTACAACAATGATATCACCGTACACAAACGTGTGTGGTCGATTAAAAGTCACTGTGCCTAAATTATCTACGCCATAAGTCATCTTGACAACATTTATAGCAGTTTCGGTCACTCTAAACACGTTCCAATTGTGGTTGGTGTCTTTGGCGCACCATACAGTGTATCCTACTCCAACTTTGTCAAGATTTGTTGTAAGTTGTGAATAATTGCCAATATCAAATATTGTTGTGCTTACGTCATTTATTTTAACATATCCGGCAGTTGCAATATCGTTCTCGTAAACACTACCTGCGTTTCTATTTAAATAAATGTTAGGTTGGAAGCCGATCGAAGTCAAGTATAAATTATCTGGTGTTACTCCAATAATGTTATTTGAGCTCGAGCTGGCGCCGTTTGGCAACAAGGTAAATGTTATCGGATCTCCGTTGAACACTCCTTCGGTCAAAACCAACTCTGCATATCGATTATTGTTCAGTGCTCCGTATTCGCCAACACGCATACCCCATTCTTCATAAATGCCGATGTTGCTGGTAATGCCGTTAAAGCCAGCAGCAGTAAAAGCAGTAATCGAATTCAACGATCCTTTTTGTTTAATAAATCCTTGATAGAACTTGGCTTGAGTCACTTCATCAATACCAAAGTTGGTCATGTAATCACGTGGCTGGAATCCAATTGTGCTATCACTGTAAAGATGGAAGTCGCCCAATGTTTCGGGATTGTCTACATCATTAAATCTGTTAAACTTTTCGGCGTTGTAGCTGAAATTGGGCAATAGTCCGGTCTGTATTTGTGTACTGCTGATCTGTGTCCAACTGTTGGCAAAGAAACTATTGGTTGCTACCAGGTCTTGCGTAGACGTATAGTAGTTGTTTTTATATGTTACCAAACTACCCAGTGGGTAATCTGTGCCCGGTTTCCAAGCGGCCACTGTGGGATTGTTATAAATGAAGCCTGGAGGATTCATTGCTCCAATCCAAGATCCTGTTTTCTTGCCCACTAATTTAAGTCTATACTGTCTGTTGCCCAGTGCCGGAACATAGATAATGTCATTAAACACGTCGATGTTGTCAAATATCATCACGTGTTCGTATTCGACTAGGTCCAACTTGACCAAGCTGATTGTTTGTCCGCCATTGGCTTTTACCGAAAAGGTATTTCCGTTGACTGTGCTGGTTCTATTTACAGTCAATTGATTGTACTTGATAAAATTAAAACTGGTATCAAGTATTCGACTTTGGTTCGGAGTATTTTGTATTTGGTCCACTACTCCAGTTGGAGTGATCACAGTGAGTTTATCTAGAATAGGACTTAATACCAGTATGCTACCTTCGGCCCAACCTTGTTGACTCCAAGTTAAAAATTCCTGTACGCTCAATAAGAAGTCGCGTTGTACTCCGAGATCGGGATCGGTATCGGTAAATTGTATACCAATGCCCTGTAGGTAACGTTGGTAACTTACCAAGAAGTCAACAACTTGTTGAATATTAGAAAATTCAAATCCGTACGGAACCGTTACGTTATACGGTTGATAATTTTGATATATCACTCCGGTTTTATTCAATACTGTAATCGGAAAAGAATTATTGTTTGCCAGACTTGGAATAATTGTAAAATACGGACGATTAAAATCAAATCCGCTTACTGTGTATCCACTGGCTGTTACCTCAATGGTTACTGCACTATATGTGATATCGCTAATTGGGGTTGATTTATATAAATCAATCGAGTAACTTTCATTGGGAATTATTACTCCGGGATTTGTAGTTGTTGGTGAACTTTGTTCTGCAATGACTTCGATAAACGTCTTATCGGTGTAAGCAGCCATTTTATAAGTCAATTGTATATTGACATTGTCTAAATAATTGTACAGATAACTACCGGGATCGATTCCTTGATTTCTTAAATAGTCTGCAACCCAATTGGTATATCCAGCTGCTCGATATGTGGTTGTTCCGTTGGCAGTGCCGTTGATGTAAATTGCACCGGGAGTCACACGTTGTAGTGTATCAGTTAAAACATATTGATTTAGTTTGGTGTTTTTATAATATCTACCAATATCAAATAGTGTTCCAAAGTAAAATGCCGGTGCACTTAGTGCAATTGCCTGTTGCATTGCAAATGCAAAATCGCTGCTTCTACGCCAGGCAGTTTCTGCTGGCCCTTGGTCGCCAACTGCAAAATTGCCGCTGGCTTGGTTACTGTTAAAGCTCTTGACTAAAAATTCATTAGGAGCACGTAATGCCCCAACATCGTCAACTGGAATAATACTCAACAATCCAGGACGTGCAAAGCGAGCATCGGTATAAGGATCGCCGTTGTTCCATATGTAGCCTGCTTCTAGATCTCCCCATAATACCAAGTTGCCTCCGGTATAAGGAGCTGCACCATAACGTGCTTCCCACCAAGAGGGTTGTTCGCTAAAGCCCAACATCTCCCAAGGAGCAGTGTCGGGACGATCAGTATCATAGAAATATTTAAATATAGCACGCCAGTAACCGAATAAAGATTCTCCGTTGACACTGTCAACAAATCTGTTATAATTCCAAGTAAATGGATCACTGGCAACAAAATATGTGTTAGTGATGTAATCGACTCGACTGCTGCCTACCCATTGTAGGAAACTGTCTGTCAGCAGTTGTGTGAACTCTGATTTGAAATAATCGGTATTTCTAAATTTTCCAGGTAAGAAATTATAAATGTCAAAGACATTTTTTGCATAATCAACTTTTATGTTGTTGTAGATACGTTTTTCAAATTCCAATAACAACTGATCTCGATAGTCCCCAAACGCCGGGGTAATACTTCCATCATGTCCTTGTATTACATCGATTGGAGTTTGATAAGTATCGTCTAAATAAATTTTTGGGGTAAACTTTGGATACAATCCCAGTTTTGTAGGAGTCTCTGGAATATAATTTCCATCGGTGTTGCTATACTCGTTGATGGTAATAACATCGTTTAAATTTAAAGGATAAGTTATAGTTACACCCGAACGTGTTGTATCAAATGTGTAATCTTGTCCTTTAACTAGTTGTACTCCGTTTACATAAACCAACACCGAACTATTGCTCAGTGTTGTGTCACTAAAGATGTTGGAAATCTCGTAGTCGGTTTGTTGTGCATTTAATACTGTATAAGTTAGAGTATTTAAATAATTGCTTCCATAAGGAACCATATCGCTATAGTACCAAGCAAACGTTTTATTTTTAACTGCATTAATTTGCGACAATAATTTATCTAGTAATGCAGGAATATTTGAATAATCTAAATCGGTAGTTCTAGTACTTAATTCAATGATTTTATTTTTTAATTTACTATATTCGTGTCTGGCTAGATCTAAGCCTTTTAAGAAATTAGCATTGGTGTCTTCTAAGAATATCTCGCTATATAGTACCGGGCTTGCATGTTGTAGTATGCTTCCGCCTTGTGCTTTGATTGGAGTATCTCTAAGATTACTAGATCCAGGAACTACTCCGGTAATTTGATTACTGTTGGCCACCATTGTTGTCAAATGGTTACGTAGTTGACCCAGTGTAAGGCTAGTAAAGTTTGAGTTAGCACTATTAAAATCTAAATTTTCAGGAACCTCGTAATAGCCTAACGCACTGACTGTAGACGAATTGTAAATTAAAATATCAATTTGATCGCCAGTGACCAAACTGCTATCGGTAACTTGAACATAGGTGTTAACGCCAATGGTTTGTATACTATATCCGGTTGTGGGCTGACTGTTGCGATATACTCTAAAGTATGGTACTGTAACTGCCGAACTTGTTGTAATATCTATTTGGAAATACGGGTTATTACCATCATATACTCCGCTTATAATTTGGAACTGTTTGCTTGTCTCTTTGTTTGTGGTCCAAGAGTTTCTTAGATTGTAATCGGTTAAACTGATGTTTTGTTGTAATGTTCCAGCAGTGTTGATGTTCTTGTCAACAACCGATACTTCTCCAGTAGTGGTGTAACTAAATGTATCATTGTCGAAATTGTTTGTAAATTGTATATCGCCAATTTGATTAAAGTTTCTGTAACTTAACGGAAAACCCAATACTGGATCGGCAACTCCGGTACCAACGCTATAAGCAAATATCTTTGTTCCTGCAAATGTAGATCCCACATAAACATCATTGTCGCCTAGACTGTATCCGTTCGCGTCAATTACATCAAATAGCGGTGCTTGATTGACCGAAGTCTTTGCCTGTGCAGGATGCCATTTGCTGCCATCAAACCAAAATTGATAATATGTATTTGTATTGGCCGGATATGGATACTGTGTTCCGTTCAGTGTCACAACTGTGTTGTTCGGGCTTACCAAATAATCTTCTGCTGGCACCAAATTGATAACACTAGTTGGCCCCGGATACAATGACGCAATGTAAACAATGTTTACTACAAAAATTTGATTTACTATAGTAGGATCAAAGTCGTTAGCAAAAACAATTCGCATGCCCTGTGTAAGAGTAACTCCGCCAATGGCAAGTCCTGCAGGTTGTAGTTCCACTGTATTGCGAGCATCGGTAATTGAAAAATCCAATATATCTATAGGAGCTTTTGCTACTCGTCCAAAATTGTACAACTGCACGTTGGCCTCAAACTCGATAATGGGCCGTGTTGCTCTTAGATTTTGATCCAGTGTTGCAGTAGTGTTATTGTAAGCAGCAGTGGCAGTAATAATATCAACATGGAACCAACGGTTACTGCGTGTCCAAGCATTTAAATCTGCCGAAGCACGATTTACAGTAAGGTAATCAGGAACAGTTAATCCGTTTACAGAATCTGGAGTTTGAAACGAAGTTACGTCCAACAATTGTATTGCAGTCCCAACACCTTCTACGTAATATGTTTTGCCAGCATAACTACTGGGATTGGCGCTAGAGTCAAAAGTCACAGTCAATCCATTAGAGAAAACTACTCCGTTGGGACTTTTGTAATTTTTTGCTCCGACTATTTCAGTGTCTATGTTTATAGTAGTATCACTCAATACCAATAAATCTATTTGTCCCACATAACTAGATCCTGTACCATCTTGGTAGTATAAATTTGTTAGTGGTGCTGTAATAGTTGGCATTAGATTATAAACATTATATTGTAAATAATCAGGGTTTAAGTAATAAGTAAATTCTGCTCGAGTAACGCCGCCTTTGACAAAAACTTTTTGTAAGGCAGTTACTGCAAATGCTTGTGCCAGGGGATTTAGTGTAACAACCGGATCTGGATCGTTGCTTAGTGTAATGTTCCACGCATTTAATCTATTGGCTACAGGAACTGTAACATTATCAACAGTCCAGAAACTTGGATCAACATCGCCGTTGACAAATATCAACGACTTTAAATTTAATTGATAAGGATTGTTTACACCATCTATACCCGATTCCTGCAATGCTGCGATACTGCTTAGGGTTTTTCCTTGTATTTGATTATAGTGCAGTTTTGTGCTTAGATCAGCACTGCCAGCCAAGGTCATTTGTGTGTAAAAATCTTGTGCCGTAGGTTGTGGTACTGTAAAAGTAATAGTACCTACATCGATACCGTTATTAACTACGCCAAGCACATTTCTACTGCTGATGTTGGTTTGGTTGGGTTGCACTCCGCTGGTGCCGGGACTGGTTTGAATCCAGAATGGATAGCCGGGCTGGTTGACTACGAATTGATATGTGCCCCCGTAGCCCAATCTCAGTACAGGGTTTTCTACCCCGTCTGTGGTGCTAAAATTATAAGCGCCGGTTGCAGGATTGCGTGTGACAATAAAAGTCTGTTGTGCTGGAATTTCTGAACCGTATACCAGTACAACCCCTGGGCCATTTTCTAGCCAATAGTATTGTGTAAAATTTACAAACTTGTCAAAATCAAACAATCCATCATAACTGTAGTACTCGCCTTTGAACAAACGATCATGATTGTTATTGAGTCCGCCACTATAGCCCACTTGATTAACTAAATCAATGTAACTGCTAAAGAAATTTACATCTCCAGTCTTGGGATTTTTAACTACTACACTGGGCTCAAGTTGATAATTTTGTCGTTGTGCAGTTGGTTCAGGTACATAGTTGTCGGTACTTTTAAATGTGGGCGCAAATTTACGACCCACATATCCATTGATGTTTCTTAGGTCGGGTTGTGTTACCAGCTGATCTAAAGTTGCGTTTAAAAACTTTTGATTGGCTGGAGTTCTAAATGTTTCTGGTAAAAAATTACTGGTTACTATTTGTGCCATATTAAATTACAATTCCTAGTCCCGCAAGGGTTTGATTAATTTGTGCTGCTGTTATAGCACTAATAATTTGTACATTATCTGCTGTAGCAGCGCTGATCATAATTTCATTATAATTGGAGTTTATTTGTAATAAACTTCCAAATGCAAGATCGGTACTTGACGGTACTATGATAATACTTGCAACATTTGGAGCCAATTGATTGTGTAAATATGTGCTTAATTCGCTGAAATAAAATGTATCGCCAAAATTCCAATTGGCAGTATTAAAAAACGTATTGATTGCCGAAATAGTTTGACTGATAACATCATTGTCGCTGACTGTTACATTGGGATTTTTCACAATTTTAAATGTTGCTTGCAAGTTTGCATCGGCCTTTTTACCAAACAACGGTTTGTATTTTCCTGCGTTATAAACTATAGTATCGCTCAATGGTTTGAAATTTTGCAAGCCATTTGCTCCTGACCCGTATTGGGTCTGCAACTCGTCATTGGTTGGCGGCGACGGTTCTGACACTGTGCCGGTTGTGTCTTGTATCCATGACAAATAGTCATTGGCGTATTGTTGTGTTAGAATATATAAATCCATTATATTATTTGGACTTGGATCAATACGTCTATCATTGGGGCTGGCATGTCTATATTGAAAATACAAATCTTGTCTGCCAACTTCGGCAACATAATTTGTCACCTGTGTTAGTGTTCTGGTTGTATTTCCGCCAGACACAGTAATTGTCAATTGATAAAAATTATTTTCTGCGGTGGCATAAAATACCTGCCCGTTAGTATACAATGTCAATGCAGCATTGATTGCGGCTTTTGTTGCTAGTGTTGTAACTATGGTTGTGTTGTCTACCGGAGCAATGGTTAAAAAGTCTCCAAGATCGGTATTTTGATCTGTAACTTGTTGGAAGAACACATACTTCATTGTGGGATTGACTGTGGGTGCAACAATGTTGGTAAACAGGTCAGGGTTGTCTGGAACGCCATCATTGTTGGTATCCGGGAACGTGACCAAGACCTGCGTATTATCTACGTAGCCATCGGCATTGACCACATTGTCATAGATATACCAAGTTTGATCTTCGCCGATAGGAGTAGCACTGTCGGGTTCGCTATTGGTCTTTAGTACCACAACTTGATCGGTTATAGTCAATCCAGTTTTACTGTTGTAGACTTTGACTTCGGGATCGAAGTAAAAACGTGTTTCTCCGGCACTCTGGAAAACATACTGTAGGCCACGATGTGCTAGATTATAACTTATGCCGTTGTAGGTAAATGCCAGGATCCAACTTGCGTCCAAGCCCATGCCGCTGGTATCGCCTTGATTGGTCAAACTAAATGCTCCAAGATTTAAATCTTTTGGTTGTATAATTTGCCAGCTTTGTGTTGTGACATTGTAACTCAAGCCGATGTTTTGGTAGCTTTGAAGTAAATTTATTATTGTAGAATTAAAAGCAGCACCCGGTAAGTCGTTTTTAAATACTGGAATAATAGTGTCTAGCACTGCGCCACTGGGAAGATTTTTACTTAGTTGTACCGGCATCCCCGCATTGGCCATTACCACCTTGGCCCAGAGATAGGTGTTTTGACTGGGGTATTGTGGTGTACCAGTTTGAATGTTGTTTTGTGCGTCAAAGTACTTGCCGGCACCAGCATTAAATCTTAATAGTGCGCTGGTTGTTATATATTGTAAATTGCTGCTAACACCAAGTCCAATTTGATAAATTGCGTTGGAGTTGTTTACAAAGTAACCTTGACTGCTGTTACTGCTATTTGATTGCAAATACCAATAGGTGTTTGTAGGCGTGAATCGCGGAAAGTTTGCATAGTAAAAATGCAACACATCTTTGCTACTCAACAACGGTATTGCAGTGTTGTAGAGTACTTCATATAAATCATTTGCAGTTGCAAAACTGAACTGTGTACTGGCTGTTGGGGCCTGCTGATACAACCATCCGTCGTCGCAGAATATATTTGTGCTTGAATAGCTGCCGGTAACATCTAATACATCTAGATATCGACTTATACCACTGCTGGTGCGATTGACGGCTTTGGCTTTCAGTATACTGCTGAAGTTGGTGTACGGGAAAAGATTGTAATCTTCCCCGGTGATCATGCGATTTTGTGTGTAATATTGTGCCGGTGCACGTGCACGAATATCTTCAATTAATTCTCTTGTTTGTGCATTTGAAACTGTATAATAAAGACTTGCAGTAATGGTCAGAGTTTCTACTGTGTTGTTTCTACTTACGTAATTAATAGGTATAGTAACACTCTGCATCTCGTCGGGAGTTATTTTGTATTGTAGTCCGTTACTGGTTCTATAAAATAATCTAAAAATGCCCTGTGGCAAATTGGCAAAGCTGCCGTCGCCAAATACCAAATCCACTTGATCGTTTGTGCGACTGTTGACTTGATACAAATTTCTATTGGTGCTTTGATTGTAAATCACGTTGATGCCGGCCACTGCAGGAACTGCGCTCCAGGCAGTAGTGGGGTTGCCGTTTACATCCAACTGATACAACCAAACATCGTTGTTGTTGATGTTGTTGTAGTTTACATTTACTATTCGATTGGGCAAACTTTGTTGTAGATTAAAATCTTGTGTGGCCAGTGAACCTTGTTTGAAATACAAGAAAAATCCTGTGTTGTTGCTGCCGTTGCCCAAATTATCGTTGCGATATAGTATATTGAACTTTCCCGATGGAACCGGGGCTGGTTCATAGATATATGATTGCCCAACAGTTGTGGCACTTATGGCTTCAAACGGAGTTTGACTGTTTTCTACTATGGCATTAAAACTTACTCGAGGAATAACTCCCGATGGTAAATTGATACTGTATTCGTCAGTTTCGATTCCGTTGACAGTATTAGTATTACCAGGGTTACCAATTTGTTGATTGCTCACCAATGCAGCATTTAGTATAGTGGTCAACTGTTCTTGCCAGTCGGGATTGGCAGTGTCGTTCCAGTTGATCAATAGATTACTTAGGTTTAGTCCGTTGCTGTCAAATACACTTTCTGTGGTGCTCACACTGTCAATTTTTAATTGTCCGCTGGCATTGATGTGTCTGCTGGGATTGTAGCTGATTAGTCGTGCCAGTTTTAGTATACTGTCGCGACGCTCGGCAGTGTCAATAAAGTTTTCACGTGCGTTTAAATCGGTTCTAAACGCCAAACTCTGTCCCAAAAATGCAATCAAATCTATTAGAGCAACATATTCGCTGCTTTCAGTAAAGTCATTGAAGTCTTCGGGATAGTAGGTTTGGAGATAGTCAATCATTGCTTTACGCAATGTTTCAAAATCATAGCTCTGAAAATCAGCCTGTTTAAAAGTCTGATAAAGTTTGGTCCAATCTTGATTGACCAAAAGATTTGTTTGACGTGTAGTTATAGACATCCGAATTTACCCATTATTTTATATTTATTGCAAAAATAAACTATGTAGTTTATTAATAAAGGCCGGATGTGGTCAGCGATTTACTGTCTTGATTGAACTGTAAGGTAAGTGATGTGGCTTGATTTTCCGGAATATAAGTCATGTCTAACGCTATTTGTATTCCGTTATCTTGAGTGGTTACTTGGATATTATCCAATATCATTCGGGGATCGTAGCCCACAATGCGCTCGACATCGTCAATTACCAATTGGGTTGTGGTATCGTCCAAGGGCTCGAACAACATGCTCCATATTATGCTACCAAAGTTGGGTTGCATGAGCTTTTCGCCTTTTCGAATACTGAAATGATTGATCAAGTCTTGTTTGACCAAATCAATGTCCGTAGTACGGAATTTTTTAGCTCGGTTTGCGGTGCTGAAGCCTCGGTAGAATGTAGTCATAGTATACTATTTATTAACTTGCATTGGCCATTTGAATGTGTACTTGATCGGGTTTACTGAATGTTCCGCCCCAACGTAGGCCGTATTGCGCCAGATTAACTGTTGCGTTGACCAATGTAGCTTGCCCGCTGTCAATAGCCACTCCCGAATTGTGCGGGCTACCCTTGCCGCCTAGGCTTATGGGCTTGGCCGGGGTTGTAATACCGCCAGCAGTGGGCATGTTGGGACCGCCGCCGGCTGCTAGCCAACGTTGGTATATTGCATCTTGATCGGCCGGACTGCGGTATGCACTAGTGATTGTAATCTTGCTGCCTTTGACCAGTTTAAAATCTCGAGCCATTTGCAATATTGCGTTTTTAAATGTACCGTTCAGTTGATCAAAATTGCTGCGAGTGCCCGTGCCCGAGTTTGAGAATGTCAATACATCATCGGGATTAATGCCACTGGTATTGGCTCCTCCCGAAGTGCTCGGGACTGTTGGACCGCTGGCACTACTTGGTACGCTGGGGCTCGTTGCCCCGCCACCTGCAGCTAATACATCAATTGCGTAACGTCCTTGATTAAAATAGTCGGTGCCGTTATGTCCGTATGCATCCGTCAAAGTACCTTGCTTGCGCCATTTCAATGCACTATCTACACTTCTAAATTGATGTGCAACAAACAACATACCGGCCGCGGCACAAATGTCGTCTGCGGACATGATTCCGCCGTTGGCCACCAATGATGCGTAATTATTTGTAAATTCATTGAATTGTATTGTGTCTTGCACAGTGGCACTGGCAAAGAAATTGTTTTGGCTTTGAATACTGTCTTTGCCAGTCCAGCTTTCGCCTTTTGACAATGTACTGGTTCCGTACTGCTTTATAGCATCGGGTTTGATATATCCAGCAGCAGCCAAGTACGCAGCATCCACTTGGTATTTGCCAATACGTGTCCCGTCGCTATTGATCATGCTATAATTGAATTGACTTTCAAAGTAGCCCAATTCTGCCATTAGAGCCTTGACCTGTGCTTGCGTAAATTTAGGCGATGTGTTGCCAATACCGCTAGAAGGACTATAAGTCGAGGTCTTTGCTAGGTATTCTGCAGGGCAAGTATTACCAACAACTGCTAGTCCAGCAGCTGCCGAGATACCAAGATCTGTACTGGATCCTGTGGTGCTGGTTGTGCCGGATCTTACTGGATTTCCAAATCCATCAGTTATAGTACTGCCATTACCGCTGCTTAATGTTCCGCTTTGTGCCGGCGCAGTTCCTGCGTTGGCCAATGCCTGTTGTACCAAGGGTAGATTTTTGGCTGCTGCTGCGCCAACACTGGCACATGTAATGCTGCCATCTGCGGCTTGTAAACCTTTGTTTGCTTGTGCTACATCGCTATTGGGCTGAGCAATCACATAGTTGTCGGGTTTGCCGATTGCTGCAGGCCAGAATGTGCACAAATATAAATCTTGTAGTTTTGGTGTTGGTGCTTTGGTAGTAAACTTGAAGTAATTGTAATACTTTAAAACCCAGTCCATTTGATCCACACGACTTAGTTGTGCCAATGCGTCAACAGTGGTGCCTAATCCGATTGCTGTACTAGGTAAAAACTGTATTAGTCCCACAGGTCGTCCCTGTTTTAATTGTGGTCCTTGAATGGCCGGATCAAATGTGCCGCCAGATTCGTTGTACATAAATGCCAACATATCTATGTAATTGGCATTCAATGCAGTTGCAACCGATTTGACCTTGTCCAAGAAAGCAGTGTCTGTGGTCCAAGGCACAGGTTGATATTTTACTTTACCACGATCTAGGTTGTTGCTATTGGGAGGAGGCAATGTATAAACTGGTGCCGAACCAGTTTTTGGTGCACAAACATTGTTTGATACTTCTTTGGTGAGCGGCACTGCCGGTTGTGTTCTAGTCCAGGGCTCGTGACTGGGCAGTACTTTGACAATACTGTCGGTTGCTGCCGGTACTCCGCTCCAAAGTTTGGTAGCTTCCCCATCGTAGGTTGTGTCGGCATGCTTTTCCTTTTTTATTGTGGGATTAGGAATACTGCTGCCACCACCACCGCCATTGATGTCAATGGTACTACCATTTATCTTCATTGCTGCTGCCGAGCTCATGCTCAATTTACCATCACTGCTGACGATGATCTCGCCACCGCCCATGCTCATTTTAGCACCGTAAATTACGGTACTTTCTGCTCCGCCAATCTTGATCTGCGGGCTTGTCATGGTATGCGACACTGCACTGTCTATGTTGACACTGCCCACGGCCTGCATGTTGATATCGCCGTCACTGTGAAAATTTATGTCGCCTTCACTGCGTACACTAAAATCGCCCTTGGTGTACACGTTGACTCCGCTGTCACCGATTTCTAACCAAGTGGTGCCGTTTTTGTGAGAAATATATATTGTGCTTTGATCATCGCTCATCAATAATTGATGTCCGCCTGCGGTGCGTAAACGCATCAATTGATCTACACCATTGACGTCGCCGTCGTCCATGACAAATGTGTGTCCACCCTTGCGTACTGGCACTGCATATTGGTCAGTGGGTATGCTTCCGTTGTTGACTTTGTCTAGATAATTTGGGTCATCGGCAGGGTCTTTGCCCAAGGGTCGTCCTGGTGTGCTGATTCCAAATACATAGCTGGGAGTTTCGCGTTGGCTATTAGAACTTATCGCCCCGCGAGTTTTGTCTCGATCCAGACCCTGCATGAATAAGATATTTGCTTGAAAAGCGTGTATGGGCTTGGGGTTATCGTAAAAAGTACCGTTGATGTCGGCTGATGCGTTTTCATTAAATTCTGCAACTGGCAAATATTGTGGGGTAGCTGAATTGCCGGGCAATACACTGGCCTTAATTGAAGGATCAATATTGTTTTTGTCAATTACATTACCAGCAGCAATCACTGGAACCATGTATTGACTTAGATTTTCGTTGATACAAGCGAACCAATATCCACGATCGGGTTGTCCGTTAATGAATGTGCACAGAACTAGATTGCCAAGGTCCGGAGGAACGGCCCACATACCATAACTGTGTGGAACATCATTGAATGTGTTGTTTGTACTTTTGTTACTGCGGTATGTGCTGCCAAAATACGGACTGGCATAATTTACTTTGCGCCAATTCTGTTCGTCTTCTTCGTGCCCGCCAAAGTCGGGAATCCATACTCGCAACCTGCCGTCTCGAGCAGGCGACAAGTTGTCCTTGACCACTCCCACGTAAATTCCAGTGTCGTTCTTGACTCCGGCTACTGCGTCACGGTCAAAGTTTCTTGGGATTTTTTTGCCGACTACATTATCTAATGCCATTGTTTACTTTCCTCATTGACTTGGTGTAGTAGCTAACACTACTGGTTCGCCTTGGGCGTTGGCTCCGGTACCGATCGGCACAGTTGGGCCTTTTTTCGCTATATCTGACAACGGTGGAGTACCCGGCCATTCTGCTGGTACTTGTTCGTAAGGATCTATTAGATCGTTCCAATTGGTTGTGGCCGGCTTAGTGGGCACATTGGCATCACCATCTTTAAGATACAAAGGATTGTTTGTCTGTGGCGGCCCAACAAAATTAACTGGTTTTTGTATATCTTTACCCGACACACTGGGGTTTTGTGATTTATCGTTAACTGTGTTATCACCAGTTCTGTTAGCATCCGTGGTTTGACTATCTGGACCGGTGCTTGCTTCGCCCGAGCCCGATTGGTTGGCGTATCTCACACAGTCTAGCGATTGTGTAAACTTTCCGCCTTTAAACTCGCTATCAACTGTTAATATTTTATAGTATCCGCTGTAATAAGCACGACTGTATCTACCATCAGTTCTAAGTAATCCGGTATTGTCGTCAATGTCCACTGGAGTTTTAAATATCAAGTTACAAAAAATTTCGCCGTTGTCCATTGCTATACTATTGGTAGTACCGGGAGGAACAAATTGATCGTTGTAATTGAATTTAAGGTACGAGGGATTGTAATGTATATCGTCTTGTTTGATAAATTGCGGATCGCCCAGTATGCTTAATTTTATATTTAATAAATCTGCTCCTGCAGCAGTATAGATATTTTTAGCAAATGCCTCGGCATTTTGTGCTTCAACTCTTGTTTCCGATCCACCAACAGTGGTACTTTGATCGCCCGAATACAATTGTTTTTGTACTGGGTTTACATCGCGCTGATTGGTTTCTTTCTTGCCTTTGGTGTTGCCGGATTCATCAAGTTTGGCAATGTTTAGCGCAGTGGTATTTGCATTGTTGACTTGCACGGGAACAAAATGTAAAGCATTAAATTCTATGTTAAAATCAATTACTTCAGTGTTTTGTCCGGTATAGATATATTGATATTCTTTAACTGCCGGGGGCGGTGGACTCTTGCTTGCAGCATCGTGTTTGTCGTTGTAGTAGGTGTATTTTTGAATGTTGTAGGTTATTATTTTACCCCATACATTTCTAACCGAATCAAATCGAGTCAGCTCAACTTGAGGAATTGTTCTATACCAATTCACCGGTGCTCCGTTTTTAAGATCGCTGAGTTGTTGTGCTGAATTTACTCTATTGTCTGCTGGCTTGTTTTTTATACTGGAATCATTTAATTGATTGAGAATATAATCACTGTTCAACATCACCATGTCAATGACTGCAAGTATCTGTGTGCCGGCATTGAGATTGTGTACCGATTTAGTAAGATCGGGCCCTACTGCCTGCGGTCCTGTTTTGCTGGTAGTGTTGCCTTTTGATGCAGTTTTAGGATCAACTGCTGGCGTATTTCTAACAGTATTTTTATTTGGATCTACAATTTTTGCTTCGCTGATTTCGGGATCGATATTGAATCTTATAGTATCAGCAACATCAATATGCCCGTCTATGGCTTCTCGTAGATTCCAATGATTGTATGCTCCAGGCAAACTGGTTGTATTAACAGTAACTGGCGGCTTGTACACTGCAGATCCGGGTGGTGGTGCTGTTGTTGCATTTATCAAACCCCTTCCGCCACCGGCACCGCCAGTGTTTGTTGGTCCACTGACTACTTGTTGAGCAGTTTGATTATTTGTTGCATTTACATCACCGGCAGTATTTGTTTGTTCTCTAACAGCGTCGTTTAATTCGCCTTGATCGGCATTAGAATCATTGGCAAAATAACTGCCCACCGTGTCAGCAGTGACATTGAAATTTGACTTCAGCGCCTGTGATGATGCAAAGTTTGCTTGGTAGTGAAAAGGTACTGCTTGTATTTGATATTCTGCGCCCTTTGAAGTTACCTTTATCTTCATGGTAGCAATCTTGATACAAATAAATTTTTGTTGGTCTACTATTTCTACTTGGTTGCCTACATCGTCAGTGCCAAAAAAGTTTATTTCTAATAGGTAGGGTGTATCCAAATAGTTTGCCCCGTCCAGTTCGTCGCGTTGCATATCTATTAGTCGGTTGACAAACGTCAAACCATAAGGCTCGACAATTGTGAATTTAATATCAACTACATTTGACGAACGAAGCGGCGAGCTTGGGCCAATTACAGTTTTAATTTGCAATCCATCAAAATAAAAGTCATCAACAAACTCTTCAGATCTTTGTGTGCCAGTGCCGGTTGTTGTGTATGTTTTATTGTATTTGTTTCCGCCACTGATAATGTTCCTAGTAGGAGTAAAGTCCTGAGGATTGTTGATCATGACTTTGTAATCGGCGGCTGTTAGCACATGAAGATTTATGTTATAGGTATAAGTGGAAAAATCACTTAAGACATTGGGGGTGGGTTTTATATTTTGCGGCACTCCACCAATTTGTGTTGTTTCGGGAGTTGTTCCGGTTTGTCCGCCGTCTTCTGAGTTTGCAGTTCCCTGACTTCCGCGACCGGCGCCGGCCCCGGTTGGCAACAACGGGGTAGATGTTTTGGAGTTTTGTTGTGCTACTAAATTTGCTCGTTCGGCAGTTAGTCTAGTAATATATGCTTGGTTTGCTTGATACTTGGGATCAACATTGGCTAGGCTTCGATCAATTTGTGCAATTTTACTGGCAATTGCATCGCCACCGGCTGCATCTCCAGCAGTACCGGCCGCTTGAGCTTGTGTTTTATCTGCTACTACTTGAGCTCGTTGTGCTTGAGTTAATGGCATTTTAAATACCTAAATTGGTAGTCAGAGTTGTTTGTTTAGGGATATAAATCGATACCCCGGCTTGAAAGTCGAATATGGGATCGTCTAGGGTATTGGGATTACGTGCACGGAATACCCACCATAATGCACTATTACCGTATAAGTCATAGGCCAACATATCGGGACGATATTGATAGATACTGTTTATGGTAAACAACACATCATCGGTTTGTTTGTCAATTGTGGGATATACCAACAAATCTAAAAATTGTCCGTTGCCAAATGTATTGGTTTTTGCATAAGGACTGCTTTTGCTATAAACAACTGCCATTACAAGAATCCTCCCTTGCCCGACAACAGTTGTCCTTTGCTAAAATCTGTTAGATTCATATTGTTGTGTATATTGCTACGACTGAAAACTGGTTGTATGGTAACTGTAATTTGACTTGTAGTAGGAAGTCTTGCTGTATTTTGTGCGCTCGAGCTAACCGAACCATCACTTTCGTAATAGGTTTTTGCTCCCCCGGGTGCTGTAGAATATTTAAATTCCAAGTAATCACAATCTGGAGGCATGGTGTGCGAAAAACTTGTGACTATGCAACTCACGTGCGGAAAATAAAAATCCCCGTAACCGTCTAAGTACACAATTGGCGGAGGCGATCCTGCCAACGAATCTGTTCCAAAAAACATTTTTGTACAACTTCTAAAAAAGTAAATTGTTGCCAACAAGTATAATGCGTCGTCGGTATTCTGTACCGTAAAATCTCCAGTGATGGTGATTGGGCCCACATCCGATCCATCATAAAAATAATTTTTGTAGTTGCTGTGTGTCAATGCTTGTTCTTGATAACGGGCATTGTGCGTTACTGTTATGCTGGGTGTGTAGGGAAATATCACGCCACCGGTTCTATTTAAAATATTTAAAAATGTATTTGATTTGTCGTTATAAAAAATCTTACTTGCTGTTGGTAAACTGATCTTTACCCGCCAATCCTTTTTATCGGGATTTTTTGGATCTTTGGCTTTTGATATATTTTTTGTGGGCGTTTTATTCTTTTTGAATAGTCCTGCAACGCCACCATCAAATAACCCAGAAATTTGTTTTCTGATTCCGGCTGGATCAACAATATTCAGCGCCGTGTCGAGTAACCCAGGCTTGCTTGTACTTGTCGAGGGGTCGTTTACTCCAATTGATCCTTGTAATGGCATGTTAAATTATCCTTGTATATCTATATTTATGGATAAAATAAACTGCTACTATTATAAAAAGGTTGACTAAATTGCGATAAATATGTTAGTATATGCTAACTTATAAGGAAGCAAAGGTGAAACATAACTACCTCAACAACAAAGATATCTTAAAAGAAATACATAAAAGCAAGACAACATACTGCACATTTACCAAACCCGAATACGCAGATTACGATATGATCTTGCCAGATATTGGGAAAATTAATAAAAAGAACATCTTAAAAGCTAGAAAATTACGTGCCGAGAGACTGGCCAAGTTAGCATACGATGCTAGTATTGCCGAAGGAATTAAGAGGAAATTAGACGAATTTGAGATAAAACTCAAGGACGTTCCGGCAACAGATGTTGTATTTAGAGTTATGACCTGGGAGCATATTCCTGTAGATGATGCTAAAACCAAAAAAGCACGTATGACTGCTTTAGAGATTGAGGATGATGAAGATCCATTATTAACTGAATACGATGAAATGGATTTAACACATACCAAATACGTCAAAGTAAATTTCCCTCCATTTCAGCATTTCAAAGTAGACGAAGAAGGTAATCCTGTGCTAGTGGGCAAAAGCCACTGGAAGGGCGATTTAGAAACCGGCGAGTTCAATAAGATGCATGGCAACATGACCAAGAAATTGGCCCATATGTTTATGAAACTCTGTGAACGCTATGCTACTCGCAGTAACTGGCGCGGATATACCTACAACGATGAAATGCGTAGCCAAGCACTGCTACAACTGACTTACATAGGATTGAGATTTGATGAATCAAAATCGGCCAATCCGTTTGCTTATTATACTGCCGCAGTTACCAATAGCTTTACTAGAATTTTGAATATCGAAAAGAGAAATCAAAATATTCGTGATGATATTTTGGAAATGAACGGGCTCAACCCCAGTTACACACGTCAAGGCATGAGCAGCGGA
>Ga0208379_1000426_pt1 | contig 18698 bp, 16 predicted proteins | sample CryBogCBE02Aug07_FD_184559 | JGI IMG/M metagenome (GOLD analysis project Ga0208379, IMG submission 184559) | Freshwater microbial communities from Crystal Bog, Wisconsin, USA - CBE02Aug07 (SPAdes) | ecosystem: Environmental > Aquatic > Freshwater > Lake | place: Crystal Bog, Wisconsin, USA... | reverse complement strand
GTTCTTCAAGCTCGTCTCTTGGTACGACAACGAGTGGGGCTACTCCAACCGCTGCGTCGACCTGCTCCGTAAGATCAGCGCCTGATTTCGGCAACCAATCACGAGGGCAGGAAAAGCAGGTGCGATTCCTGGCTTTCCTGCCCTTCTCTTTTCAACCTTTAATCAACTTTTAAAAGAAGCATCCCTCATCCACACCATGGCCAAGAAAACGATCAAGGACCTCGACCTCGCCGGCAAACGCGTCTTCATCCGTGTCGACTTCAACGTTCCGCAGGACAAGCAGACTGGGGAAATCACCAATACCCAGCGCATCACCGCCGCCCTTCCCACGATCCAGTATGCGCTTGATCAGGGTGCGTCTGTCGTGCTCGCCAGCCACCTCGGCCGGCCCAACGGCGAGCGCATCGCCAAGTATACGCTCCAACCCGTCGCGGAGAAGCTTCAAGAACTCCTCGGCAAGCCGGTGAAGTTCCTCAACGACTGCGTCGGGACAGAGGTCGAGGCCGCCTGTGCCGCCCTGCAGCCCGGCGAGGTCATCCTGCTCGAGAACGTCCGCTTCCACATCGAGGAGGAAGGCAAGCGCAAGGATGCCGAAGGCAACAGCGTGAAGGCCGATCCCGCCAAGGTGGCCGCCTTCCGAGCCAGCCTGAGCAAGCTCGCCGACGTCTACGTGAACGATGCCTTCGGCACCTCGCACCGCGCCCACTCCAGCGTCACGGGAGTCGATCTTCCCGATAAGGTCGCAGGCTTCCTCGTGGAAAAGGAACTGGCCGCCTTCGCGACTGTCCTTGAGAACCCGAAGCGTCCGCTCCTCGCTATCCTCGGCGGCGCCAAGATCGCCGACAAGATCCCCCTCATCCGCAACCTCGTTGAGAAAGCCGATGACATCATCATCGGCGGCGGCATGGCCTACACCTTTCTGAAGGTCCTCAATGGCATGCAGATCGGCAACAGCCTCTATGATCCGGCCGGAGCCGAGATCGTTGAGGAACTCGTCGCCAAGGCGCAAGAGAAGGGCGCGCGCATCCACCTCCCCGTCGACTTCATCACCGGGGACAAATTCGCGCCCGACGCCAACACCGGCTCGGCCACCGTCGAGAGCGGGATTCCCGACGGCTGGGAGGGCTTTGACTGCGGTCCCAAGACCCGCGAGCTCTTCGCCAAGGTGATCGCCTCCGCGAAAACGATCGTCTGGAACGGCCCCTGCGGCGTGTTCGAGTTCGACATCTTTGCCCAAGGAACCAAGGCGATGGCCGAGGCCGTCGCCTCGGCCACGGCCGCCGGCGCCATCACCATCGTCGGCGGCGGCGACACCGCCACGGCCGCCAAGAAGTTCGGCGTGATCGAGAAGGTCACCCACGCCTCCACAGGCGGCGGCGCATCCCTTGAACTCCTCGAGGGCAAGACCCTTCCCGGTGTCGCCGCGCTGAATGAGAAAGCCTGACACCCACCCCGAAACAACCATGGCCATTCCCCGCAAAAAATTCGTCGCCGGTAACTTCAAGATGAACACGACCTCCTCGGAGGTCGCCGCGTATCTCGAGGTCTTCCGTCTGGAGACCGAGAAGATCAACGATGTCGACATTGTTCTGATCCCGCCTTTCACCTCGCTTTCCAAGGCATCCGAAATCCTTGGCGGGGCCCAGAAAATCCGCCTCGGAGCGCAGAACATGTCTCCGGAGGCCAAAGGAGCCTACACCGGAGAGATCTCCGCCGCGATGCTGCGCGATCTCTTCGTCCGCTACGTTCTGGTCGGCCACAGCGAACGCCGCCGCCTCTTCGGCGAGACCGACGAGACGGTTCGTCGCAAGCTGGTGTCCGCGCTCAAGTCCGAGCTTCGCCCCATCCTCTGCATCGGCGAGACTCTCGAGGAGCGCCAGGCGGGACAGGAAAAGAATATCCTCGAGTCGCAGCTGCGCGCAGCCCTCGAAGGACTCTCCGCCGAGGAAATCTCGGAGGTTGTCGTCGCCTACGAACCCGTCTGGGCCATCGGCACCGGCCTCACCGCCACTCCGGAGCAGGCCCAGGAGGCTCACTCCTTCATCCGCGACTATCTCGGCAAGCTGGCAGGCACCTCCGTTGCCAACAAGGCCCGAATCCTCTACGGAGGAAGCGTGACCCCCGAGACCGCCGGAGAACTTCTCTCCCAACCCGACATCGACGGGGCCCTCGTGGGTGGCGCAAGCCTTGATCCCCGGGGGTTTGCCAAGATTGTGGCCGCAGCCACTCACGAAGAGTAGGACCTGAGACCTTAAGGCCGAAACCTGAAAAGGTGAGGCCGACAGGTTGAAAAGGTTGTCATTTGAGGATTCCTGTGGACTCTCGGGTCCAGCTCCCTGCCGACAGAAACGCAGTGTGTTTTTTTCTTTCAGGTTTCAGGTCTCAGGTTTCATCCTTTCCCCCTACCCATGCTTCGCCGTCTTGCATCACTCCCCGTGGTGCTCTTCTGCGTGGTGACGATCACCTTTTTCCTGATCAGACTCTCGCCGGGAGGGCCGTTTGATCAGGAACGGAAAATCCCCGCAACCATCGAGAAGCAGCTGCTGGCCAAATACAAACTCGATGGGCCGATCCTGACCCAATACACGGGCTATCTGAAGGATCTCCTGCACGGCGACCTGAGACTTTCGACGAAATACCGAAACCGCTCGGTCAACGAGATCCTGAGCCAGACCCTGCCGGTCACCCTCACCCTCGGAGCCACCGCGCTCCTCATGGCCATCACGATCGGAATCTGGCTGGGAGCCTTTGCCGCGGCACGCCCGGGAACCCTTGCCGAGGGAGGAGCGCTGGTCTTGATGCTTCTGGCAATTTCCCTTCCCTCGTTCGTCCTGGGACCCCTGCTGATCCTGATCTTCTCGATCAAGCTGTCATGGCTTCCAGTTGGCGGATGGGGAACTCCAACCCAACTCCTCCTCCCCGCCGTCACGTTGGCCGTTCCCTACGCCGCCGTGATCGCACGACTCCTCCATGACAGCCTGAGGGAAACGTTGAGCGAGGATTTCATCAGGACGGCCCGCGCCAAGGGACTTACGGAAGCCGTCGTTGTGTATCGTCACGCCCTGCGGGTGGCAATCCTGCCGGTGGTCTCTTATCTAGGCCCCTTAGCCGCCAACATGCTCACCGGATCGATCGTGGTTGAGACGATCTTTCATATCCCGGGTGCCGGAGGTTTCTTCGTGAACTCGATCCTGAACCGTGATGGGTTTCTCCTTGGCGGGGTCGTGATCGTGTATTGCGTGCTGCTGGTTCTCTTCAACCTTGCAGTCGACGTCTCCTACCCGTTTCTCGATCGGCGGATCCGCAACTGATCCATGGCCACAGCCCACTCACGACGAATAGGCCTGCTTCCCGCCCTGATCCTGGCGACCATTGTGCTGACGGTGCTGACGGCCCCATGCCTGTTTCCACGCGAATACGGACTTCCGGGTCCTCTCACCTATTCACCTCCCACCATGATGCATCCCTGCGGAACGGATCTTAACGGGCGTGATCTCCTGCTTAGGATCCTCGAGGGTGGGAGGATTTCGCTACTGGTCGGTCTTTGCGGTGCATCCATCAGCCTCATCGTGGGGACGGGATGGGGGCTTGTTGCGGGAACTTCGGCCCCCCGTCTCGACAATATGATGATGCGCTTCGTGGATGTCCTCTACTCGGTTCCGAGACTCATCTTTATCCTGGTCTTTATCAACGCCTTCAACGAGCGCCTCCAACGGGGGGCCAGCGGCCTCGGCATGGACTGGCTGGTGGGATCCTCGCGTCTGGTGATCCTGATCCTGAGCCTGGGCCTGATCGAATGGCTGACCATGGCCCGCATCGTCCGTGGACAGACGCTTGTTCTCAAAGAACGGCCTTTTGTCTCAGCAGCCCGTGCACTTGGCCAGAGCGGGATCATGATTCTCCGTCGCCACCTTCTCCCCAATCTTGCAGGCATTGTCCTCGTCTACCTGACCCTGGCGGTTCCCTCGGTCATCATCGACGAGGCCTTTCTGAGCTTCCTTGGCCTCGGCGTGCAGGCACCACAGGCAAGTTGGGGATCCCTGCTGGCCGAAGGGGCCGCCTCCATCAATCCCCTCAAGGGTGCCTGGTGGCTCATCCTCTTTCCGTCACTGGCCCTGCTGGCCACCCTGCTGGCGCTCTACTCACTGGGCGACGCCCTGCGGCGCAAGATCGGAGCGAAGGTGGGCTAACAAGACTTTTAGGCTGAAGACTGAAGGTTGTTGGGAGGGATCCAGAATTACTCTCTTAAGTTTTTCATTTTTCATTCTTCATTTTGCCTTTCAGCCTGAACGAGGCACGATAGGGACATGAGTGAAGCCGCCGCACGATCCATCGTGGAGAGGCTTCGCGCCAAGGGATTCGAAGCGCTCTATGCCGGCGGCTGCGTCAGGGACCGCCTGCTCGGACTCCCCCCACACGATTACGACGTCGCCACCAACGCACGACCGGAACAGGTTGAGTCGATTTTCCCGAGGACCGTGCCCGTCGGTGCCCAGTTCGGGGTGATCCTTGTCCTCGAGCAGTCAGAGGAGATACAGGTCGCCACATTCCGGGGAGATGGTGCCTATCTCGACGGGCGTCATCCCGAGAGCGTCGTCTACACAGATGCTGAAGGGGATGCCCGCAGGCGTGATTTCACGGTCAACGGTTTGTTCTATGATCCCCTCAAGGATGAGACCCTCGACTTCGTCGGGGGACGCGATGACCTGAAAGCCGGCATCCTGCGTGCGATTGGCAACCCTTCCGAGCGTTTTGCCGAAGATAAGCTCCGCATGCTCCGCGCCCTCAGGTTCGCCACGACGCTTGGCTTCACGATTGATCCGGCCACTTGGGAGGCCGTGAAGCGTCATGCCCCGGAAATTCATGCCGTGAGTGCGGAGCGTATCCGCGATGAGTTCTGCAAGATTCTGCTGTCGACCAACCGGCTCCGCGGTTTTGACCTGCTCGATGAGAGCGGTCTCCTCCGTGAAATCCTTCCCGAAATGGAGCCGCTCAAGGGGTGCGACCAGCCTCCTGATTTCCATCCCGAGGGGGATGTCTTCGTTCATACGCGGCTGATGCTTTCGCTGCTCAGGCCCGAAGCCTCCCTACCCCTTGTCCTCTCGGTACTCTTCCACGATCTCGGAAAACCGACGACCCGAATAGTCGATGAGACAGGCCGGATCCGCTTTAATGGCCACGAGGGAGTCAGCGAGCGGATGAGCCTGGCCATCCTACAGCGACTGCGCTTCCCCAACGAGGTGATCGATGCCGTCCTGCCTGCCGTCCGCCTGCACATGAGCTTCAAGGATGTTCCCAACATGCGCGTCGCCACCCTCAGGCGAATGATGGCCCGCCCCACCTTCGAGGATGAATTGGAACTTCACCGCGTCGACTGCCTCGGCAGCCACGGCATGCTCGACAACCACGCCACCCTGATCGCCAAGAGGGAGGAATTCGGAAACCAACCCCTTATCCCCCAGCCCCTTGTCACTGGTCACGATCTGATTGCCTTGGGATGGAAGCCGGGCCCCCGCTTTGCGGAGATCCTTCAGGCCATCCAGACCCGCCAGTTGGAGGGATCCCTGACCACCCGGGAGGAGGCCTTGGTATGGTTAAAAAACATGTCGATCTCAGGTTGAAATCATAATTTGAGTGGCTAAATTCAAAATACTCCCCATTTTCATGAAAAAATCCTTTGTTGCAGCTATTTTTCTCCTCACCGCAGGAATCGCAGGAGCCACCAACTCGTTCCTGACGAATTTTCCTCCAGGGTTTTATATTACATCGACCGCTGGAGCCACTCTCACGACCCCTCTTAATCAGTACTTTCATGTCGATTCCATAGCCAATACCAACCTCGTCTGGGTCTCTACCGACACGCCTTACGGTGGATTTCTGATGGAGCTTTTGCCGACGGATGCGCCGAAAACCGTCGCCAACTTTTTGGCTTATGTGAAGGACGGCGCTTACGAGAATACGATCATTCACAGATCAACCTCTCTCACAAACGATGGCTTGGCTGTTCTTCAGGCAGGGGGATTTACTGCAGATGGATCCCTTTCTGCCATACCCACGTTTGCTCCCATCACAAACGAATATTCCCTTTCCAATGCCCCCGGAACGGTGGCTATGGCGAAACTTGGGGGTAATCCCAATAGCGCAACTTCCCAGTGGTTTGTAAACGTTTCCGACAACAGCTCCACTCTCAATTCGAGCAATAACGGAGGATTCACCGTCTTTGCCAAGATTCTAGGGAATGGAATGAGCTCTGTAATCGACCCAATCGCGTCGCTACAAACCTACAATTTGTCCGGCTACAATTCTGCGTTCACCGAGACCCCGCTTCAGGGAGTCACAAACGGCCAGCAAACTCTCTATCTGAGCAATTTGGTTACCTTCACTCGGGTTGCCACCCTACCCTACTTTGCCTGCAGTTCCGACTCCGACGCCTGTCCTGCTGACATCAACCCGTCGACCAATTTAATCGTTACCTTCAAACACTATCCCACAAACAATCCGACGGCAGGTATCTATATCACCGTAGCAGTCACAGATACCAATGGGTTTTCACCGATTTACACGAACTACACGACCTCGAATGGGGCTATAACCACAAACAAGTCTTCCTCCGTGGTTTCTACAAATGTCTACAATGGTGCCCATACCGGCTTCTATGTCATTCCAACCGCTCTTGGAAAGCAGACGATCACCTTCCCTCAGATCCCTCAGCAGGCCATATCCAACAACATTGTCAACGTAACCACGAACATCACCACAAATTATATCAGCAATGGAACCAACATTACGGTTGGAAGCATTTCTACCAATGTGGTTACCAACTCCGTGTTCACCTCCTTTTTTATAAATCCATTTCCCTACTCCTCAGCGAATGTTCCGGTTGTTGTTCAGATCCTGTCCGGAACAAACATCTTGCAGGTCAGCACCAATACAAATCAGACATCGGGTATTTTCAATGGCACCGAATTCATTCTAAAGGGGGCCGGCACCGTTACTCTGAAGGCCACAACCTATACAGGGGGTCTTGTTGGTTACTATTACAATCCAGCCAACCCGGTCACGAATACCCTTGTGATCAAAGCCTACCCTCAGGCCATCTCTTCCTTCCAAACCATCATTCCCCCGACCTATAGGACTCCTCCGTTCCAAATCCAGATCCCTACAAGCAGTTCACAACTTCCCGTTACCGTGAGCGTCCTCTCCGGTCCCGCAAGCTTCAAAGCCAGCAGCAATAACACCGGTACCATCACGATCACAGGAGCGGGCCCCGTCACGCTGGCGGCCAATCAATCGGGGAATGCCCTATATGCCCCCGCCCCTCAAGTAACCACTAGCTTTACTGTCGCGCAGGCTTTCCAAAGCATCACCTTCCCCCAAAGCACGACGAATCTTGCTGTCGGCCAAACGATTTCCCTTTCCGCCACCTCCTCGGCAGCCCTTCCCGTCTCCTTCTCCTTGATCGGAGGACCGGCGACTCTCACCGGTAGCTCCCTAAAAATCACCGGCCCAGGCACAGTCTCTGTTGCAGCAATTCAGAATGGAAACAGTAACTACCTCGCCGCGACGCCTGTTACCAATAGATACACGACGGCATCCAACCAGACGATCTCGGCATTCTCGACTATTGCGGGCAGAACCTACGCCACGAATCTGGCACCCGTCAGCATCGCCACCCTGCCCAAGGCCTCGTCGGGACTCCCCGTGCGCATCACCGTGAAGTCCGGTCAGGCCACCTACAACACCAACAATAGCACAGTCTCCATAACGGGCGCCGGGACCGTGACCCTCGCCGCCAATCAGACCGGCAATTCAAACTACTTTCCCGCCCCCGAGGTTACCACCTCCTTCATCGTGGCGAAGGCCACGCAGACAATTGCCCACTTCGCGGGGATTCCCACTCCCCTCTCCAACGGAATCTCCTTTACCGCGCTCACCCCGGCGGCCACCTCCGGCCTCACCAACACCAGACTGCTTGTTTCTGGAGCTGGCAGACTCACCAATGGCACCGTGACGCTCACCAACGTGGGAACACTCACCCTGACCGCTACCAACGAGGGTAACGCCAACTACCTTCCCGCCTCCCTCACCACGAACATCTCCGTAGCCAAGGGAAGCCAGACCATCACCTTCCCCTCCATCAACTCGCCCCTGATGGCAGGAACCAACCACTACGGCCTTTCCGCCACGGCAAGTTCGGGGCTCCCCGTGACCTATACGCTCACGCCATTGAAAGCCAACGTCTCCCTCGTCTCCAACGCGATCGTGGTCAACGCCTATACGAGCAGCAACGTCCCCACCTACACGGTGGTCGCCTCCCAGGCCGGCAATTCCGCTTGGTATGCGGCCACCTCGGTCACCAACACCTTCTCCACCACGCCTTATGATTCAGGGGGCTCAGGGGGAAGCATTACTGTTAATGGAGGGAGTCAAAACAACTACTCCGGCTCCGGATTAATCGGTTCCGGCAACTTGTCCCTTGCTTCCAATATCCTCAGTTCCAATTCCACCCCTAGCCCCACGCCGACTTCCAGCAATACCCTTTCTCAGGGAAGCGGCTCACTAACCGGCACCGGCACGAATCCCAATAACGGATCGACCTCCACCAACACCATCCCCGGCAGCACACCCTCCCTGAATACCAACGGGATCGTTTTCGCTACTCCCTCCCCGACTCCAAGCCCTACTCCCTGATCAGTTTATTCCGGCAGTCCGCCATGGCATCGGACTTCTTAAGTAACTCTGGGAGATGAAGCGCCGGATCAGGACGAGTCCCCCACCTGGGGAGAAGTGCGTCAATCTCCTCCAAAGTGGCTGATTCCTTTCTCGCCTCGAGGTGCCAGAGAACAGCCTCCAGCACAGGACCATAGAGCGAGACATCATTCCCAGGCAAAAGTCGATTACAGACGGAGGTCGACAGTAAGTCCCATTCGGATCCTCATGCCGTAGCGATATAGTCGCTGAAACCAAGCCGCCATCGCCCTCCTTCGTTCTGCGGAAATATGGGCAGTGAGGGGATCGAACCCCCGACCAACTCGGTGTAAGCGAGCCGCTCTACCGCTGAGCTAACTGCCCGAAAAAGCGAGGGAACACCATGCTATCGGAGGATGCCCCTGACAAGCGGGAACTAAACTCCTGCAAGCAGGTTCACGACGACATCGCCTCCCATTCCCTGGGCGATCTGAAGAGCATTTCGGGGAATGGGTGAGGTTTCCGCATCCGGAAGCCTGAGTCCGAGGGATTTGTCCACATCAGTTGGCAGGGGGGGGCATTCGCGCCGCTTGAGGCCCTCGACCAGAAGGACGGCCTCGATCAGGCCGGAAGCGGACAGGGCATGTCCCGTGATCCCCTTGAAGGCACTGATCCAGGGTCTTCCCTCCCCCAGCACGCGGGAAAGCACCGAGCACTCCACCGCGTCGTAGCGGGCTGTTCCCGTGGCATGGAGTGAAACCCATTCGACGGATGCACTGTGGGAAGTCATCACATCACGGATCAGACTTTCCAGTGTCTCCCCCGAGGGATCTGGAGCCTGCAAATGGTGGCACTCGTTGGCACTTCCTCCGCCCAGCCACTCCGCCATGGGAGAGGCACCGCGTGACACTGCGTGGGATTCGCTCTCCAGGATCAGCGCGGCCGCACCTTCGGCCGGAGTCATCCCGGAACGCGTGCACGAGAGAGGAGACGATCCGGAATCCTTGGCAATGCTGCCATTGCGAGCCATGGCCTTGGCAACGCAATCAGAAAGGGTGGAGTCGGCGGCCACGGCCATGACTGCATCGGCGATTCCGCTTCGGATCAAGGTTCCTGCAGTCCATAGGATCTGCGCCCCGGTGGCCGAAGCGGCGTTGAGGGAAAGCACGGCACCTCCCAAACCATGCCTGAGGGAAACGATGGCAGGAACGGCATTCCCCCTCCAGCGGCTCACGGCATAGGGGGAGAATCGTTCCCCCTTGGCATCGGCAAGATCCCGCTCCATGGCGACAAGCCCTCCGAGGGAACTCCCGCCGACACAAGAAAAGGAGGCGTTTCGTTCCTTGCTTCCCTCACCCCGTAGGCGGTTCCGTCCAGATCCCAATCCCGCTATTCTCCATGCCTGATCGGCAACACCAAGTGCCAGAACCTGATGACGACCCAAGATGGAGAGATCTCCCGCAGCAAGTCCGATCCATGAGGCGATCTCGTCATCGGAGACAATGGAACCCTCGACCCGATCTCCGTTCTGGGCGATTGACCAGAGATCCCCGACAGAGAAGGCGCCTCCCGAGAGAACGCCCGATCCGGTGATGAAGACCCTTCCGCCTGACTGCTGCACGGTTATCAGCCCTCTATTGTTTGAGTCCCAGTTTCTTGAGCTTGGGAGCGATCACGACCTGGCAGTAAGGATTACGGCCCTTGTTGTTCCGGTAATAATCCTGATGATACGCCTCCGCCGGGTAAAAGGCGGTTAGTGGCGCAATCTCGGTCACAATAGGGTCTACGTAGAGGGCCTGGGCCTTCTTTTTCGAAGCCTCAGCTTCAGCCGCCTCTTCGGGCGTTGCAGTCAGGATGATGGAGCGGTACTGCGTTCCGACATCGGCACCCTGACGGTTAAGGGTGGTGGGATCGTGAACCTTCCAGAACAGGTCCAGCAACTGACCGTAAGAGACCTTCGCGGGATCATAGGTGATGCGGATCACTTCGGCATGTCCCGTGCGACCCGTGCAAACCTGCTCATAGGTGGGATCGGCCGACTTGCCTCCGGCAAACCCTGAGGTGACTTTGAGCACTCCGGGTAGCTGTTCAAACGCGGCGTCCAGACACCAGAAGCAGCCTCCCCCAAGAACAGCGTTGGCCGTCATTGAGGGAGCGGGGGTTGGAGATGCCTCAGCGGTCATGCCATGGGTCAGCAGGGAACATGTCAGAAGGATCGCCAGACAACCGGGTTTCATCACTACAATTTCACCCACTGCGGCGAAAACTCCAGAGTAAAGGAAACCCCGGGGCGGAACTAGCGGCGGCGCCGGGCGCCGTAGCTGTAGCCCTTGAGGGTGCGGGCGCCGCGAAGATTTTTGAGGACCTTGGACGCCTCTTCCTCCTGAAAGAGCATGGTGAAAAGGTAGGAAAACCCCTCCAGCTTCTCACGCGGGACTTTCTGGGCGATGAAACGCTCGATGGCCTGCACATGGGGAAGTTCCTCCGCGGTCATGATCGTGAAAGCGTCGCCCTCGGCCTGCGCCCGGCCCGTACGGCCGATACGGTGAACGTAATCCTCCGGGTGCTGCGGGACATCGTAGTTGATGACATGGCTCACTCCGGCGATATCGATTCCGCGGGCCGCGATGTCGGTGGCAATCATCACCTCGTAGCGACCGGTCTTGAATCCATCCAGCGCATCCACGCGCTCCTGCTGGGAACGGTTGGAGTGCATGACGGCGACCTTGTGCTTCTCATTCTCGAGCTGGCGGGCAATACGGTCCGCGCCGTCCTTGGTCCGACAGAAAATGATCACGCTGTGGTAATCGGTCCGGTCGAGCATCGCCTTGAGCAGGTCGAATTTCTGCGCGACGGCAACCGGATAGAAGGCGTGCTTCACCGTTTCGGCAGCGGAACGGCGGACACCGATGGATATTTTATGCGGATCGCGGAGACACCAGGAAGAAAGCCTCTCGATCTCCTCGGGGATGGTAGCCGAGAAAAACAGGGTCTGGCGTTCCTTGGGGCACTTCTCGATGATCCGGCGCACATCGGGAAGAAAGCCCATGTCGAGCATCCGGTCGACCTCGTCAAGAACGAGCACTTCCAGATCGTTGAAATGGATCTCCCCCTGCTGCATGAAATCAAGGAGACGGCCGGGCGTGGCCACGATGACATCGGCTCCCTTCTGGAGAGCCTCACGCTGGGCCCCGTAACCGACACCGCCGAAGATCACGACGGTCCGCAGGTCGGTGAAGGCGCCGAATTCCTTGAAAGCCTCCTCGACCTGCAGGGCCAGCTCACGGGTCGGTTCCAGAATCAGGCACCGGGTCTTGCCGGTGGACCGCTTCAGTTTGCTGAGAATGGGCAACCCGAAGGCCGCCGTCTTGCCCGTACCCGTCTGGGCCGAGGCGATAAGATCCGTTCCTCGAAGCGCGATGGGGATGGCCTCCGCCTGAATCGGCGACGGCTCCACATAGCCCATTCTCTGCGCGCCGTGAACGACGGCTTCATCTAATCCGAACTCCTGAAATGACATGAACCTAGAGGATGGCCTTTCCGCGGAGATCACACCAGCTAATTGCGGGGGGAAGCCCCCTGAAAGCTACCGCCCCGTGCAATCCATTCCCTTCCATCCAGTGCGCAGCCTTCCATTCATTCTCCCCGATCACGACCTCCCGAAGACCCGCCCGCGGCATCGGATCCGTGGATACCCTCGTCATGGAGAGCAATTGGGCAAGGCCCCTGCCATCCGCCTTGATCGCGGCCTCACGGCAGGTCCAGAGGGTGAAAAATTGTTCGGCATTCGGCTCACTACAAAATAGAGCCGCCTCCTCCGTAGAGAAAAAACGGCGGGACAAGCCAGCTTCGTCCACAGGCCTCGCCCACTCCAAATCAAGACCAACGGAAAATCCGGCCACAGCCACCCCTACCACCTCGCGCGAATGCGCGATGCTAAAATGATAGCGATGCCCGGTCAGATAAGGTTTGCCAGTCTCGTCCGTCTTGATCTCGAGCTCCGCAGGCAGACAATCCGTTAATCCCGATAGGACATTCCTAAGGAGGCGTCGGGCGCCCAGATAGCGTCTCGCGGAATGATGCTCCAAATCGGCCGCCCTCGTTAATTCCTCCGGAGTGTTACCCTGTTCCAAAAAAACCCCGCAATCCGCCGTTAGCAGAAGAATTTCGCCGTCACCGCAATGCCGGGGCACCTCGTTAACGGTGATCATTAGTTGCGACATCGGTGATAAATAATACTTGTCAGCTTGGCATCTGATCCAACACATTCAATGCGGTATGAGCCTACTAAATATTAACACCGATGCCCTTAAGGGTCTTATTAAGCTGACACAGCGCAAGGAGAGCCTCCTTGCCGAGATCGAAAAGATCGAGTCCCAACTCGCCTCCCTGCTGACCGGAAAACCGGCTCGTGGTGCCGCTAGCGGCAAACGCCGCGGTCGTCCCGCAAAGAAGGCAGGACGCCCTGCCAAGAAGAAAGCCGGCCGTCCCGCGAAGGCTGCCAAAACCGCTGCCAAGGGCAAGCGCGCCTCCCGCGGCGGACTGAAGAACAAGATCCTCTCCGCCCTCAAGGCCGCCGGTGATTCCGGAGTGAAGGTGACCGACCTTGCAAAGAAGATCGGCGTCAAGAATACCAACGTCCATGTCTGGTTCAGCACCACGGGCAAAAAGCACCCCGATATCAAGAAAGTCGGCAAGGGCCATTTCAAGCTTGTCGACAAGAAGGCCTGATTAGAAAAATCACTTAAAACTTAACGGGGAGTGCGCCTTGAAAACGGCCGCTCCCCGTTTTTCTTATCACCGGACGCTTTGCCCCGGTCCGGTAGAGGCGGATCGCCTCGGCTGTTCCTTCCGCGGCTTGGAGGAGCGAGACATGCCCCCCGGCAGCCAGAACCGCCTCCTTCACGCTCGGATGAGCATTGGCCGGACAGGCCACCATGCCCGCCACATCTCCGAAAAGCATCGGCAGATCGTTCTGATGATCCCCCACGGCGAGGATTCCGTCGCCCGAAACATCCAGCAAACGCCCCAGTTCCGCCAGGGCCGTCCCTTTGTCATAGTCCCGGTGGCAGAACCTGAGATAAATATTGCTTCTCTGGTAATGGAAATCCTCGGGGCGACCGGGTAGCACGTCGAGCTCCACAAGCAGCGCATCGAGCATCTCCTCATCGGGTGCGATCAGGCCACCCGGGACGCCGTCGACATTATCCTGAAAGGCCACCCCGGGATAACGCTCCACGAGTTTCTCGATCTTGTCGAAAAAGGCACCGCATTCCCGGAAGAGCAGGTCGTGGTGACGGCGGCAGATCTCGTTCCATTCGCCGTAGTCGTGCCAGCCGCCAAGACCGTCGGGTTTGTAGACATGGCGTTCACTGGTAAGGATGTAGTCGGGATCAACGGGCGGCTGAAGATCACTCAGACCTTCCAGAATCGCCCGCAAAGGCCTTCCTGTATTGACCGCCCACAGAGCCCCAGCCCCCACGGCGGCGGTCAACTCGGACGCCAGGTCCGGATGACAGCTCTCACCCCTCTGCACACTCGCCAGCGTTCCGTCGAAATCCGTACTAAGCAGTCTGATCATGCTGATAATCTCCACGCCGACACTCGGCGATGGCAATAGGCAAATTGTGACAACACTGCAGGCAACCTGCTAGGGTGCTTCACATGAAGTCCGCTTACGAACTCGCCATGAGCCGTCTGGAAAAAGCCTCCCCCGTCAGAAAACTCACGGAAGAGCAAAAGGAGCGTCTTCGCGAGATCGACTCGGAATTCGACGCAAAGATCGCGGAGCGAAGGATTTTCGTGGAAGGAGAGATGGTCAAGGCGGCAGGTGATTTCTCCACGCTTGAGTCCCTCAGGGCTCAACTCGCCTCCGAAATCGCCTCCCTCGGCGAAAAACGGGAAACAAAAAAGGAATCGGTCAGGAAAGAGGCCTGATCAGAAAACCGGCTTGGGAATCCTGCGGAGCCCCTCGATCCTTTCGGGGTTCCTCGCGCCAGCCATGGCCTCCTCCTTGCTGATCCTGTTCGAGAGATACAGTTCCTCCAGGCTGTCATCGAGGGTATGCATCCCGTCCTTACGCCCTATCTCCATCAGGCCCACGATCTGCTCGAAGCGACGATCACGGATACAGGAGGAGACGGCGCTGCTGTTGATCAGCAACTCGGTGGCCATGACGCGGTTTGATCCGTCTTCGGTGGGCACCAGTCTCTGGGCAAGAATGGCGCACAGGGTGTTGGCCAACTGCCCCAGGATCTGTTCCTGTTCATCACCCGGAAAATTGTCCACGATGCGGTAGAGAACGCCGGGAGCATCGTGAGTGTGGAGGGAAGCCAGCACCAGATGTCCTGTCTGGGCGGCCCGAAGAGCAACTCCAGCCGTCTCCGCATCACGGATCTCACCCACCATGATGATATCGGGTGCCTGCCGGAGGGATCGCCTCAATCCCTCCGCAAAGGAATCCGTATCCATCCCCACGGCCCGCTGGGTGAAGAGGGACCGGTCCCGCTCAAAGATGAACTCCACCGGATCCTCGATGGTAACGATATGGCGCTCGAGGTGATGGTTCACCCAGTCGAGCAGCGAGGCCAGCGTGGTTGATTTGCCCGATCCCGTGGATCCGGAAACGATGAACATGCCGGAGCGGCGTTTCATGATTTCGCACAAACGGTCGACCGGAACCCCGAGCGAGTCGATCGCGGGAGGGGTCGAATTGATCCGCCGGAGCACCGCCCCCTGCCCTCCGAGATGCTGATGGAAATTCACGCGAAACCGCACCCCGTCGGATGAGATGAACCTCGCGTCGTGATCCTGCGACAGGGTCGTCACCCCACAGGCCTTCCGGAAGACTGCAAAGTCCTCGGATGTCAGGCGGGGCGCATCCAGAGGAGTGATGCTTCCCGAAACGCGCAAAACCGGCGCGTTTCCCTCATGAAGAATAAGATCCGACGCCGCATACTCCTGAGCCGCCCGGCAATAAAGATCGATCACGTCTTTTGCCACTGTCATCGGTTGTTCTGTATAAAGAAATCAGGGCCAAGTCCAGCAAAGGCCCTGATTTTTAACTCCCTGTCTCTTTTGCCCCCCCTGGCAAGGCAAACCAGCCAACCGCACGGGAGGAATGCAATCAAAAGATCCTTACTTCCGGGGCACGCGCCTCAGAACTTCAAGTCTTGAGGGATCGCGGGAACCTGCCACCGCCTCTTCCTTACTGATCCTGTAAGCGAGATAAAGCTCCTCCAGAACATCATCAAAGGTGTGCATCCCGTCCTTGCGTCCGATTTCCATGAGCCCGACGATCTGCTCGAAGCGACGATCGCGGATACAGGCCGAAACGGCACTATTATTGGTCAGGAGTTCACTGACCATCACCCGGTTCAGCCCGTCCTCCGAGGGCACCAAGCGCTGCGCGAGGACCCCACGAAGGGCATTTGCCAACTGACCGATGATCTTTTCCTGCTCGTCTCCCGGAAAATTGTCCACGATTCGGTCAAGCGCGCCGGGCGCATCGTTCGTGTGAAGTGTGGCCAGCACCAGATGACCGGTCTCGGCCGCGGTCAACGCCGCCCGCACGGTCTCGGGATCCCTCATTTCCCCCACCATGATGACATCGGGATCCTGGCGAAGGACATGCCGGAGCGCCTCGTCAAAGGACTTGGTGTCCGTTCCCAGCTCCCGTTGCTTGATGATGGAACGGCTGCTGGGCAGATAAAATTCGATCGGATCCTCGATCGTGACGATCACGCCGCTGCGGCTCTCGCTGATACGCCGGATCATGGATGCCAAGGTGGTCGTCTTGCCGGAACCGGTCATCCCAGTCACGAGAACCAGTCCCTTGTCGAGGTCGCACAGCCCCTCGATGGTGGATCGGTGTCCCAGATCGCTCAGTTCGGGAATGCCTGCGGGAATATGGCGGAAAGTGGCCTCCAACGCACCTCGGCTGTAATGGGCATTCCCTCGGAAGCGCCCAGTTCCCGAGACCTGTAGGCCAAAATCCAATTCCAGATCGCGTTCCAATCTGGCCCGCTGGGAGTCCGTCAGGATGCCCAGGATCATCTCCCTGCATTCCTTCCGGTCGATCACCCTATCACAGCACCGTTGAATCCCTCCCCTCACCCTCATCGAGGGGGGCAGATCGGCGCAGAGATGGACATCAGAGGCCCCTGCGGCCACCGCCCCGCTCAGAAGGTCGACCACATCGGGTAGCTCTTCGTCGCTCGGATTCATGATCTAAAGCCGCTGGAAATCCCGCGCAGACGCCGGCGGAGTTCGGCGGGGTTGGGGCAGGCCTGCATGGCGGTCTCCATGGCAATCCGTCCCTCGGAAACAAGGCGGTGAAATGATCTGAGAAAATCGACCGATTCACTTTCATCCGCCTTGAGAAGGTAATCTCGCAGACCAGCCACATCGCCGTGAAGGATGCACTGACGCGCCATCCCTGCATTGATGAGATGCTCGGAAACAAGAATCCGCCCTCCGTCGGTCGATGGCACAAGCTTCTGGCACAGGATCATCTGCAATTGTCCGGCCAGAATTTGAAGGAGGCCTTTTCGCTCCCCTTCCGGGAAAAAGGCCTCGAGGCGCTCCAGCACCTCACCCACATCGGAGGAATGCAGCGAGGCGAGCACCAGATGCCCCGTCTCAGCCGCCTGAAGCGCCACCGAAGCGGTCTCCGAATCGCGGATCTCCCCCACCAGAATGATGTCCGGAGCCTGACGCAGCGCCCCGCGCAATCCCTCGGCAAAACCGCCCGTATCGAGCCCCACGGCGCGCTGGGTAAAGAGGGACTTGTCTCTCTTGAAGATGAATTCCACCGGGTCCTCGATGGTGACGACATGCCTCTCCAGATGATGGTTCACCCAGTCGAGCAACGAGGCCAACGTGGTTGATTTCCCTGATCCGGTGGGCCCAGAAACAATGATGATGCCGGAGCGCCGCTGAACCATTTCGCAAAGGGCTTCCGAAGGCACACCCAAGGATTCCATCGGGGGAGGCGTCGTGCTGATTCTCCTGAGGACCGCGCCCTCACCCCCGACACGGTGATGGAAGTTGACGCGGAAGCGCACCCCCTCAGGGGTCTCGAAACTGGCATCATATTCGTCATCCGTGAGCGGCACCCCGCAAGCCGTCCGGAAGTGGCTGAGATCCTGGGAACTAATCACCGGGGCATCCAGGGGAGTGATGCTCCCCGAGACCCGAAGAACCGGGGGTTCACCCTCATCCAGAATCAGATCGGAGGCCTTGTACTCCTGAGCGGCCCTGCAATAGAGCGAAATGGTATCCGGGATGGGGTTCATGGGTTCAAGCATGAGGGTTTCTTCATCAGATCGACCAAGGGGTCGGTAAGATCACAACGGGATAACCAATGAGGTTTTTTGGGGACCCTGATCATATTGGGGGTTTTTGACTGTCCAATGAGTGAGACAGGGGTACCCAGCAAGCCGTTCAATCAAATCGCCTCCCGATTCCAGAGCAGAGCAACGACAGGAACCCTTCAATACTCTTTCTTCCTCAAAGCCTCGAGGTCGGCCTTGAAGGCGGGATCGGCCATCAGATCAGCAAACAAGGACTCGGCCAATGTTCTCCCTGCGGCGGTATCGCTCGGGTAGTGCATCCCACCGATCACCCGGTCGATGTTCACTTGCCAGGCACATCCCAGGTAGGCGGCACGGCGGGGAGGATCCAGTTCTCCCAGAACCAGTGCATCGAGCCATGATCGTACCGCGTGCCCGCTGGGATAGGAAAACCCGTCCTCGGGCGTCACAAGCGACTTCACCAGATTCGAGTGGGCCATGTACGGACGGAGCCTGTGATAATGATCCTTGATCCAGTTTTTGGGGCGATTGCTTTCCGACTCCAGTTTTTTGAAGAAAGACGCTGTTTCCGGATAGGCTGCGGCATTGAACCCATCACCCCTGACGTCGGAGAACAGGAAAACCGTGAAATTCACGATCTTCTCGGCGTGCGCGAGTTGGGACCGGGTGGCGCTTGCCTGCATTCCCTCCACGGCG
>Ga0208379_1000423_pt1 | contig 18790 bp, 12 predicted proteins | sample CryBogCBE02Aug07_FD_184559 | JGI IMG/M metagenome (GOLD analysis project Ga0208379, IMG submission 184559) | Freshwater microbial communities from Crystal Bog, Wisconsin, USA - CBE02Aug07 (SPAdes) | ecosystem: Environmental > Aquatic > Freshwater > Lake | place: Crystal Bog, Wisconsin, USA... | reverse complement strand
AGTATTTCAGATCATTGAGGCGGTGCAAAAAGAAGTGAATGCACAACAAGCTGAGGCTCCAAAAGAGTAAAGATGGAACCCATAAGCATTTGTCTAGGCGTGCTCTCTGCCGTAAAGCAGGGGGTAGCTCTGTATAAAGAGTACAAGTCTGTCGGCAAAGAAGCTTATGGGGTAATGCAGGAAATTTCTACAGGGCTAGGAACGTTCTTTGAACACCAAGAAAAAGCTCAGGAAGAAATAAAGCAAAAAGAAAAGAACCCACCCAAGGGTAAATCCCTACAAGCCCAAGCGTTAGAAAACGTACTTGCTAGAAAACGGCTTCAGCAAGCCGAGTACGACCTGCGTCAAATGCTGATTTACGATACGCCCCCTGAACTAGGTGCGATGTGGGATGAGTTTCAGATAGAACGAGCTAAACTTATAAAAGACAAAGCTAGCTTTGATGCAGCTCAAAAAAAAAGAATCTTAAGGAAGCTAGAGAACGTCAAGAACGTAGAGATAATTGGACCTTTAAGATTGCGCTTGCTTCCGCTGTTCTCGCAGTTGCGATTACTATCTTGGGGCTTATGTATTACATAAGAGAAGATTACCGTCAAAGTAGAGAGTACGAACCTTGGTATATTGAGTTTAAAAAGAAGTTTAGTGAAAACGGAAAAGAAATCGAGTGTTATAAAATATTTCGTGAAACTGGGTATCTTCCAAGGTACTGCCCAAATTAAGGAGTAATTATGTTCGGATTAGATGCACTACTTGGGATTGGCAATAAGTTAATTGACAAATTAATTCCTGACCCCCAAGCAAAAGCACAAGCCCAAATGGAGCTTGCCAAGATGCAACAAACAGGCGAGTTGGCTCAGCTTCAAGCCGACGTATCAGAGCAACAGGAACTGACCAAACGCCTACAAGCTGATATGTCTAGCGACTCTTGGTTGTCCAAGAACATTCGTCCTATGACCCTTATATTTATTCTTATTGCTTATTCAACTTTTGCAATGATGAGTGCATTTGAGATTGAAGTTAACAACAACTACGTTGAATTGCTTGGGCAGTGGGGCATGCTTATTATGAGCTTTTACTTTGGAGGTAGAACGCTTGAGAAGATCATGGACATGAGGAACAAGAAATGAAAGAATGGACTCTGAAAGGTTGCGTAACTTTAATTGCAACCTTGTCTTTAATGGGGGTTATTGCATCAATGATTTGGATGTTTGTTCAAGCAGTTCTTGATCCCACAGTTGATGACAAGATTGTGTTTGATATTGTCGGCCCTGCATTTCAAAGTATTTGCGGTGGCTTTTTAGGTTTAATTACAGGTATTCATATCGGAGAAAAGAAAAATGATTAACTCAAGAGACTTAAATGAACTACTACCGCAAGTTAAAGAAAAAGTTGATAACTTCGTTAAAGCCTGTAAAGACGCTGGAATTGACCTGCTTATTACATCTACGTATAGAGATATGGAAAGCCAAGCTCAACTTTATGCACAAGGTCGCACAGCTCCGGGAAAAATTGTTACCAACGCAGGACCTGGAGATAGTTTTCATAATTATCGCTGCGCTATCGACGTTGTGCCTTTGGTTAGTGGCAAACCAGACTGGGATGGCAGCCATCCTGTATGGGCAGAGATAGGTAGACTTGGTGAAGAAAACGGGTTAGAATGGGCGGGAAAATGGGTCCACTTTAAGGAGCTTGCGCACTTTCAGTATTCTGGTGGTCTGACTATTACCCAACTTAAAGAAGGCGCAAGTATTGCGTAATGCGTAATGCCATTAACGAAACTACAGTTTAAGCCAGGAGTAAATCGAGAAGCCACATCTTTAGCAAATGAAGGTGGTTGGTTTGACTGCAATAATATTAGGTTTCGTTCTGGATACCCCGAAAAAATAGGCGGGTGGGTTGCCGACACCGGAACTACTACATCTGCTTTAAAACCACCAACCGGTGCGTATTGGGGTGTATGTCGTAATCTTTGGGTTTGGTTAAACTTAGTTGGGTACAATTTACTTGGTATTGGCACTAACCTTAAGTACTATATTCAACAAGGTGAAAACGGTGGTATCTACGATATTACCCCGCTAAGCCATACATCTTCTGGTACAGCCACATTTGCTACGGTAGCAAGTTCTAAAACCATAACGGTTACGGACGCTAGTAATGCGGTAATAGTCAATGACTTTGTTACTTTTAGTGGGGTAACTACTACATCTGATGCAAACATAACCCCAGCCGTACTTAATGCAGAGTTTCAAGTAGTTAGTGTTATTAGCACAACTAAATATACTATTGTCGCTTCCGTAGCTGCGGCGGGTACTCATTCCAGCGTAGTTACAAGTGGAACAGTGGCGGCGGCTTATCAAATTAATACGGGACTTGCGGCGTTTACAGTAGCCCAAGGTTGGGGCGGTGGTGGATGGGGCGGCGTAAATGCAGGTTTTACATCTACTGGTTGGGGCGCGTCTTCATCTGGTGTCGGTACAGAACCTAGGATATGGAACTCAGCTAACTACGGTCAGGACTTAATAATAAACCCAAGTGGCGGGGCAATGTATTACTGGGCGAACACACTTAGCGGTGCATTTAATCGTGCGGTGCTTCTTGGTGCGGGGCAGACTATTACAACAGAAAGCGGCAATTTCACGGTAGACGCTACTTGCCCATCTTTAGTTAACTACATTATTATTTCTGATGCTTCGGATTTTGTTATTGCATTTGGTTGTAATGACCCGTCTGGATTAGTCACAGGTACGACTATTGACCCTATGCTAGTGCGTTGGTCAGATCAACAAAACATTGGTATTTGGAGTCCAACTGCAACCAACCAAGCTGGTAGTTATAGGCTCAGTCAAGGCTCACAAATTGTGACGGCTATCCAGACACGGCAAGAGATTTTAATATTTACGGATAGTGCGTTATACGCACAACAATATCTTGGCCCGCCATATGTATACGGTTTTCAGATCATGGGCGAGAATATCTCAATCATGGGTCCTAACGCAACTATTTCAGTAAACAATATTACTTACTGGATGGGGCTTAATAAATTCTATATGTACAACGGTACAGTACAAACCCTACCCTGTGCAGTGCGTCAATATGTTTTTGATAATCTTAACTTAAATCAAAACTATCAAGTATGTTGTGGTAGTAACGAGGCGTATAACGAAGTATGGTGGTTCTACTGTTCAGCCAATGCAACGCTCACCGACTCCTATGTAATTTACAACTATTTAGATCAAACTTGGGCCTACGGAAGTATGCCTAGAGGTGCTTGGTTATATAACCCACTGCGTCAAGTTCCAATATCTACAAATTATGCTGGGCAGTTAATATACCAAGAAACAGGAGTTGATGATGGAACTACTACACCAGCTAGTCCAATTAATGCTTATGTCCAAAGTTCTGATTTTGATATTGGAGACGGTAACAATTTTGGGTTTATTTGGCGTTGTGTACCTGATGTAAATTTCACTGGTTCTTATTCTGATAATCCATCAGTTAGTATGACGTTTTTACCTAGACAAAATTCTGGGTCGGCTTATGGACAAACTAATAATCCCTCGGTTATAAGTACACAAAATTACACTGGGCAAAGAGAATACATTGTTCAACAATTCACACAACAAATCTATACTCGGGCAAGGGGTAGACAGATGGCATTTAAATTGCAATCAACTGGACTTGGGGTTCAGTGGCAATCAGGCGTGCAACGCTTGGATATTAGACCAGACGGAAGAAGATAATGGCTGCAACTACGGGTTCTATATCTAACCAAGTACAAATACCGGCAGTACCTAATCTGCCTGTTGCGCCGACTACCTATGATCAGAACTATGTAGGACAGCTTAATAACGTGTTGCGTCTATATTTTAACCAGTTAAATAATGTAGTTTCTGTAAATACAAATCAAATCGCATCCAGTGCGGTTCTTACTTGGTTAAATCAATGAGCTATCAAAACATAGTACCCAATCAATTAGGACAGGCGGCTATAACTACGTCTGTTACTACGTTGTATACGACCCCTGCAAACACTAGAACATTTGTAAAAGACATTAATATCTGCAATACTACTGGGTCTCCAATTACAGTAAATTTGTATTTTGTGCCGACAGGCGGTACAGCAGGTTCAGGTAATGCGTTTTACTACTCTCAGAGTATTGCGGCTAATAGTACATTACATTGGTTAGGTTCACAAATTCTTCTTCCACTTCAAACAATTCAAATGTCTGCAAGTGGGGCGGGGTGCACAATTATCATCGGCGGCGGTGAGGCAACATGATGGATACTTTATTAGCTACTATTAGAGCTGGTTTTGAAAAAGATCATCAAAATAGAGAATACACCATAGATGAAGGTGTACAACGGTTTATGGACTACATAAACAATGGCGGTGCTTATATACAATTAGGTAAAGTAATAATAAAATACGAAGAAAAAAACAATATTTGCGAATTTCATTGTTGTAACGGTGGTTCCGGAAAAGATATAACGTCTGCGGTCGCTAAGTTTTTAGATGTTATTAAAGGCGACTACCCCCGTGCGGTTACGTATTATGATAATCCAAGAGTTAACACTATATTGCATTTTGTTGGTGTGCCATTTGAAACAAAAAAAATAGATGGCGGTATTGACCGCACCTATGAAACTACTTTTATTTTAGGAAAATAACATGGGATTTTTTCAACAAGTACAACACGACCCAATAGGGGCTATAAGTAGCGGCGTATCTAATGTAGTTAGTGGCATAGGTAAAGATATTTCTAGGATACCGCATGATGTTTCAACATTAATATCTAATCCTAAACAGCAAATTGAAGACACATTAGATAACCCATATGCTCCTGCTCTTGCCGGGGCTGCCTTAACTGCGACTGGACTTGGCCCTGTTGCTGCTGGGTTGGCTGTTGGGGGCACTGAAGCTGCGGCTTCGGGTAGTCTTAGTAAAGGTGTAATGGCTGGTATTGGGGCTTATGGTGGGGCAAACCTTGCTACTGATGTGGTGGCTGGCGGAGCAAACTATAACGCTGACGTAGCTTCTGCTTCTAATAACTATGACTATACGCCTAGTTATACTAGTAACTTAGCCGCAGGTTTAGCTAATCCCAGCGCAGTTTTATCTGCCGCAAGCCCAGGTGGAATGGCTTCGGATGCTTTGAGTTTAGGCGCAACTGCTTTACAAGCCGCAAACGGACCAAATGGAAATGCGTTAATACCCTCTGCGTCTACTACAGCTTCTACACCTGCTGCAACTGGCACTCCGTATACCGCAACTCCTGGAGGAAACCCAAGCGGGCTAGTATATAACCGCAATGCAGTAGACCCAGCAACATTAAATATGATTGGGTCACAATACGTACAAGGAGCAGTTCCGGATACAAGTGAACGCACTTACTTTAAGCCAACATACTCTCAAAGTACTCCTGCACAAACAACACAAACAACACAACCAACACAAACAACACAACCAACACAAACATTGACCCCCCAGCAACAAATGATAGCGCAATTTATGGGGCGCGATCCAACAGTTACAAAATCAGCAATCGGCGGGTTACAAGCTACACCACAAGCAGCTATGGGGAACTTTAATGCGCCTATGTCGCATAACGTAAACCCAGTATATAACCCAATTCAACAACAAATGCCAGTTCCTCAACCCGTTATGAATATGGCTAGTGGCGGCGACCCAATGGATTATGGAACCGACTCAGTAACAGGACTACCTGCAAAACCAATATACGCAATCAACCCAGCAACGGGTAGACCTTACGCACAAGACATAGCACAAAGCGGTTTATCCGGTGCAGCATTATCAGACTACGTAGCTTCACAACAAGCGCAACAAGATATAAACAACGATCCTAATGCAATCAAAGCTGCAGACGGGGGAAGTATGGGTATTTCAGCATACGCTAGTGGTGGTGGGGCGTATAATCTAGGTAGTTATTCTGATGGAGGCCGACTGCTTCGTGGCCCTGGAGACGGTGTATCAGATTCAATTCCCGCAACTATAGGAAGTAAACAACCTGCAAGGCTCGCCGACGGTGAATTTGTAGTGCCCGCACGTATAGTTTCTGAATTAGGTAACGGTTCAACAGAAGCCGGAGCCCGTAAACTTTATGGCATGTTAGACAGAATTCAACACGCTAGACGTAAAACTGTGGGTATAGGTAATGTGGCTAAAAATAGCCATGCAGATAAACACTTACCTGCATAACGGAGAATATAAATGAGTACATTGACAACAGGTTCGCCATCAACTACCACAAGTACAAGTGGTATAGCGGCATATGCGCTACCCTATGCGCAACAAAATTTAGCTAATGCTTGGGCTACAAGCCAACAACCATACCAAGCATACCAAGGGCAGCAAAACGCTGCAATGACGGGGTTGCAAAATCAATCTTTTGAAGCCGCGCAAAACTTAGGTATAAACCCAAATACAACTGCAGCGGGTACTGCGGCTGGGCAAGCAACGCAAAATTTACTTAATACTGGCTATAACCCAATTAATGCGAGTTATCAAAGCGTAAATGCACCAAGTTTAAATAATTATTCAATGGGCACGCCAATGACAAGCGCGGCTCAAACGAGTGCGGCTCAGTTAGGTACGTCACCTTATATGAGTGCGGCTCAAACAAGCGCGGCTCAGTTAGGTACGTCACCGTATATGCAAGCGGCTCAGTTTCAAGGGCCTGGTAGTGTTGGGTATAACAACGTATACAGTCAAGGGTTTAATAATCAATCTGCTGCGCAGTTGATGAATCCGTATTTACAACAATCACTTAACCCACAAATAGCTTTGCTTAACCAACAGCAAGGTATGCAACAAGCTCAAAACCAAGCACAAGCTACACAAGCAGGCGCATTTGGTGGCTCACGTATGGGCGTACAGAATGCTTTACAAAACCAATCTAACCAATTGGCAATGAGCAACCTAGTAGGTCAAGGATATAACAACGCGTTTAATAATGCGCAACAACAATTTAATACACAAAACGCAGCATCGCTTCAAGCACAACAAGCTAACCAAGCAGCGGGTATTAACACTGGGCAGTTCAATGCTCAAATGGGCTATAACACCGGGTTACAAAATGCTCAGCTGCAACAACAAGCTGGTTTAGCTAATCAAAGTCTTGCAGGTCAATATGGACTCCAACAAGGGCAGTTCAACCAAGCAGCTAATTTAGCTAACCAATCGGCACAACAACAAGCTGGTTTAGCTAATCAACAAATGGCAGGTCAATATGGACTCCAACAAGGACAGTTCAACCAAGCAGCTAATTTAGCTAACCAATCGGCACAACAACAAGCTAATCTTGCTAATCAACAGGCTGGATTAACTGCGGGGCAAGCAAACTTAGGCGCACAATTATCAACACAACAACTTGGCGCACAACAAAATTTAGCTGCCCAACAGGCTAACCAACAAGCCGGACTAACTGCGCAACAAGCCAATATTAACCAACAACAATACGGTGCAGGACTAGGGCTGTCTGCTAATCAAGCAGCAATTTCAGGCGCTAATGCGCAAGCTAATATTGGTCAAAATCAGTACGCACAACAAACTGGAAACATTGGTTTACAGAATACACTTGGCGCACAGCAACAACAATACCAACAAGGATTACTTAATACTCAGTATCAAAACTACGTTAATCAATTGAACTACCCATACCAGCAACAAGGGTACATACAAAATATGGTTAACGGCTATCCAGTTCAAAGTACTCAATCTACAACACAACCTAGTAGCCCATCTGGTATACAAAATATTGCGGCATTAGGTGTAGGTGCTTATGGTGCATCTCAACTATTTCCTAATTTAGGCAGTAGTATAGCCAACGCTCTTACATTTGCTGATGGCGGGATAATGAAGTCTTACAAAAAAGGCGGAATGGTTGATCGCTATGCCGACAGTGGACTTACAAGCTCAATAACAAGCCCATTAGCTACAACTAATCCAAACATGCTTAAAAAGGCAATCGAGCATGCTGAAGCTAGAGGGGATACTGAAACCGCTACTGCACTGCAAACAGAACTTGGCGCACAGAATTACGCAACCCAACAGTTAAGAAGCTTGCCCCAACCTGCAACAGCAGGGGCACCACAGGCAGGAAGCTATGGGTCTAACCCGCAAACTGCAAGTGGGCTAACAGGCGCAGGTAACGGACAACGTGGTATACCTAATCCACAATCAGCATCAGGACAAAATACACAAAGCTTACCAAGTCTTACTGACTTGATTAAGATGCAAAATGATGCAAACAAAGTACAACGTAAAGCGGTATCCCAACCAGGACAAATGGCTGTAGCGGACAATACTGCTTATGCTAATGCTATTAGTGATTCTCCTGTAATTGATTCTGTTATGCCAACTGAGTCTAAAAAACGTGGTGGTATTACTGACGTAGCTAGATATAAAGACGACGGTGTAACTACCTCGGGAGATAACTTACCTGCGGATATACAAAATGCCAACATGGGGGACAACACTTTAGACTTTGGTGCGCCAAGTACTTTAAACACTGTTCGTGAAGATAGAGGATTACCCGCAGTATCTGTGGGACAAGTACGAGATGTTCCTAATCAACAAACATTAACACAAGCAAATGCAGAAGCACAGCAGCTGCAACCACAATCAATAAGTAGTGCGGTTGTACCAGCAACTGCAAAAGCTGCAGCTCAACAAGGATTATCAAATCTTGGACTTGACTTTAAACAAGTGCCAACATTAACGTATGATGAAATGGTTACAAAGCTTGGTCAAAGACCAACTATAAATTATGATCAATTACGCACGGCTAATAATAGTATATACGGTAACCCAGAAGATAATGCAAGACAAAATAGAGCATTTGCAGCTTTTTCTGCGTTGCCCGGACTTTTATCAGGCAACCAAGCTGGGCGTGGAATAGCGCAAGGTCTAAGTGACTTTGGCACTACTGCAACTAAGATGCAAGAAGCTGAAGATAGAAAACGACAAGCTACAGCTGAGATGAACATGAAACTTAACTTAGCTCAACATGCTGAGAAACTGGATGATTGGAAACAAAATAAAGAACTAATGATTTCAGCTAATAAGAACGCTCAAGAAGCTACTAGAGAAGACTTTAAAGCTAAGATTGAAATGAGTAAGTTATTAAAAGATCTTAGAATACCCGGCGCAGATCAAGCATATGCTGCAATTCAAGCTTATATGGCTAATAAAACTCCAGAAAACAAAGTAGCTTATGATGCAGCTCTTTTATACTTAGATAAAACACACCCACAAGTAGATGTTGCTTCTATTATGGCTGCTCAATCTGGGGTTAATAATCAATCAAGTAATGACATAAAAGCTCAGATAGCTAATATAGAAACTACTCTAAAAGCAAATGAAGATGCAGCTAAAGCAGTTGCAAAGATTAGAATAACACCCGAATACTCAAATGCAACTAGAGCAGAACAACTTCAAATGGAAGCGAATGCAGATGCTAGCGCTCGTAAAGGTGTAAATACCGTGCAAGTAAGCCCTAGTGCTAAAGGTAACCCTGCGCCTTCAGTCGCGCCTAGTAATAAACCAGTTAAAGTTTTAGACGTGCCAAAAAATCCATCAAAAGATAACTTAGTTATAAATGGAGTATATCCACTTGCTAATGGGGGTTATGGGCAATGGACAGGTACGGGGTTTAGAACTTATACTGGTTCTGTAGCACAATAAGGAATTTATATGGCTGAAGAACTTTCTATAGAAGAAGCGTTTGGTTTAGCGCCAAATAATGTTCCTGCAGCAAAAGAAAAAGAATTTTCTATAGAAGAAGCGTTTGGTGCTGCACCCGTAGTATCTAATGAACCAACTGCAGAAGAACTTGAAACTGCGTCTAAGCCTTATATTGGGTATAACCCAAAGGTGTCTGCACCTAAAACACGCCAAAAACAAGAAAGCGTATTGCAAAATCAACCCGCAGCTCCAATTCCAGCAACAGAAGATCGTTATGTTGTAAATCCTGAACTAACAAATAAAGTTCAAAGGCAGCTTGATGCCATGCCAGCGGAACAAAGGAACGAAGCGTTAGCTAAAATGGCTAAACGACCCGACGTATATGGTCGAGTAGCTAAAGCAATCATAGGTAGAAACGAAGCCCTTGATCAACCACAATCTAAAGTACTAACAAATGCGTTTGACCCACGTATTGAAGCACGCACGCAAAGTCTAATTAATCAAGGTATGGATGCGGAAGCTGCGCGTAATGAGGCATGGAAACAATCTCTAACAGGAGAAGCAAGCATATTAGATCAAATGCAAGCCACACCAGAAGCAGTAACTACAGGATTGGAAGAAGGCAAAGGGAATACATTACAACGTGCTGCTAGTAAAACACGTTTAAATCTTTTACAAAATTATGCTGGTATAAATCAATTTGTTTATGATGCGTTGGGAGTTAATTCATCCCAAAATAAAGTTCGGTTAGACGACATAAATCAAGAACTGCAAGCTATTGGAAAACCAAAAGCCAATGAAAATCTTGAAAACGCTTTAGTTTCTCTTGGTTCAAATATACCTAATTTTTTACTTGGCTTTTCTGGGGCTGGAGAGGCCGCCATTTTTGGTAACATGTTTGCTCAATCTTTTGGACAAAACTATGCTGAATCTAGGGGTGCTGGTTTAGATGCGTCTGATAGTGCAATTAGGTCTGCCGCTAATGCGTATCTTGAAGTGTTGGGAGAACGTTTAGCTTTAGGTAAAAACTTTGAAAATATTAAAGCTTCTCTTGCTAATGTACCTACAAAAGATATAGTGCCGTATATGTCTAAAGCTCTGGTTAAAGAAGTGCCTGGAGAGTTGCTTACTTATGCGGGGAATTATGGCACAGATGTCGGTTTTGGCATGCAAAAGCCTAGCTGGGAAAGTTTTATACAGGGTGGTATTGATACTATATTAACAACTCTAACCCAAGGTGGAATACTCTTAGGTGCTAATACTACATTAGGTGGCATAAAAAATAAAGTTATTAATCCATTAGTTACACCAAAAAGAGAAGGGTATAAACAAGATACTAGCTACGAAGGACTATCTGATTTAATTGCGCGAAGCAAGGGATTCTTAACTCCCGCGCAACAAGAGCAACAGCAGCAAGAACAAACTACAGATACTAACTTAAGTACAGTTAATAATGAAGTACCTGGTACTCAAACAGCTGGGACGACTGTACCAGCTCAAACAACTGAGACGACTGAACCAGCTCAAACAACACCTCCTCTAACTAAAGAGCAACGTATTCAAAATGAAGTTGAAAGGCTGCAGACTAGAAGCATACCTGCGGATGCTGCGTTACAAATTGCAACTGAGCGTGTAAATAGACAAGAACAAGCAATAGCTACTCAACCTGTTACCGGTAGAATAGAACAAAGAACCCAAGAGCTTATTGCTTCTGGAGTTTTACCTACTCAAGCTTTAGCGCAAGCTATTAAGCAAATAGAGGCTGAAGATTTAGCAGACCAAGAAGCGCAAGGAGAAATAAATGCTGCAAGACCTAACGCACAACCACCTGGAACAAGCGTTCAAACATCTGAACAACCCACTGCAGTACAAGGAACTACCACAGGAACTCAAGGAACTCAACGAAATGGAGTGGTTTTTAATCAGCAGAATGCTCCAAGTGGTACTGCAGGAAAAGGACAACAACCCACTGCAGTAAGTAGTTACAAAACCAATTATGAAGCTAATCGAGCAGCTCCTATACGAGTAGGTTTAGGTCAATATGGTGAATATTCACTTCAGAAAAAAAATGGTAAACCTGCTTCTGACCTAACTTTTAAAACGGAAGAAGAAGCTCGTGCCGCTGCAGCAAAGTTATACCCTAAGACAAATATTGCCCCTGATATTTACGCGCATAACGAAAATGATTTTGTTTTAGACAAAGATAAAGCTATTTCTGAAGCAGCATATGAAAAGCAAAAACTTGAAGCCAGAAGTGTCGGCATAATTAATGCTCAAATGGCATTTGATCAAAAAGATTCCGGTGATTACGAGTCACTTCAACACGCTATTGATAGCCATGAACAAAATGTTGGAGACACTTTAGTTGACCAAGGGCTTAGAAAAGACCCAAACTTTGACTACATATTTAATGCAGCGCATGACGCATTTAAAAAAGAAGTAGAACGATTAAAGGGTAAAGAACAACCCGTAACATCAGATATTCGCACAGAAGTTCAAGCACTTACTACACCTGCTAAACGTGGACGTAAAGCTACGCCCGAGAAGACTGCGGCTAACAAAGCTAAGCGAAATGAAATAACCAAACAAAACAATAAAGTTGATCGAACCGAACTTCCGAAGATAATAAATGATTTAAAAGAAGCTACTGCTCCAATTAACGAAGACTTAACTCTTGAAGAAGCTAAACAAGCTGAAATAGATAGAGGTCAAAAGAAACGTTCGGCAATAAGAAAGCTTATTGAACTAAGTGAACACCCATTAAATGAAAAGAATAGTGCTACGGATAAAAGAATATCTGCAGTGCTTAACAACAGGAACATAATATCTCAGCAAGAAATTGATAATGTTCGGCGTGGGATGAAAGTTAGTGGGCAAGCACTAGCTAATAAAAACAATGTAATTGGCCCAGTACAAAGTAAATTCCTGATGAAGACAACAGGAAGACCAAACAATGCGTTTAAGAAAGCTAAGACTGGGCAAGAAGCGTTAGATATTGTTAAGAAAACAGGAACTAAATTTGAAAAGTTCTTAGCTACTCGGTTAAAACCATTTTTAAAAAATGTTGAGTTTGTAGTTCTTGAAGACGGAGAGCCTTTACCTGATGAACTTAACGGAACTAGAAATGGTACGTTTTGGACTAAAAGTGCGCAGGGTCTTTATGTTGAAGACGCAATGCGTAAAAAGAAAATCATCTATGTGCGTGGCGCATCTGGTGGTAACTTCCAAGGTATCAACAACACAACCGTATTGCATGAAGCATGGCACGCTGCTACTAACTTAAAAATCTTAATGGCTCAAGAGTCTATAGATAATAATGTTCAGTTAAATTCTCCTTTGGTTAAAGCGTACCAAGATTTAGAGCAAGTAATAGAAAACGCAGTAGAAGAATTTAAACGCCAAGCGTTTGAGGCCTTAGATAATCCTGAGAACAAAGGCGAATTACCATACCGACTGCAAGCAATTTATGACTTAATAAAGAATGGCCCTATCTTTGAAGACGCTAGGGAGTTTGTGTCCTATGCGCTAACCGACGAAGACCTACAAGACTTCCTTATGGACGTCAAGGGGTTTAAGACTAATCAATCTTTATGGAGTAAATTTGTTGATGTTGGACGTAGGTTACTTGGCATACCGCCTGGGGATAATAATGCTTTATCCGATATGCTTGTTGTATCAAATAGTTTCTTATCTGCTAGGGCTACATCCTTGCAAAAAGACATGGGCCTATCGTTGTATGCAGAACCTAGTAGACAGACGGGCCCAGATAATGATTTAACCGACGAAGAAGAAAAAGCACTTAAAGACCCAATACTAGAAGGCATACAAGCTTTAGATGCTGAGTTTAAGAAAGCTATGGATACGTTCCAAAAGTCTGAGGATGGTGCTGAAGCAGCTAAAAACGCATCGTTACTACAAGCTTTAAGAGACCCCAAAAGAATATTACCGGCGCTTAACTACGCAGTTAAAGGCATGTCTTCTCGTACGCTAAAACGTTACGTTCGTATACCACCAGTATCTGTGCTTGCATCTAATACAGCAACGGCTGTACCTAGAATTACAGAGATGTATAAAAACGTGCAGAATATGAAGGGTATGACGCATAGCCTACTTGAGAGTGGAGCTAAGATTGTCACGTTAATCCATAAAACACAAACTGCACAACCTGGACTTAAAGATAAATTAAACAGAGTAGCATTTATGTCTACTCTTATGAAGTATGACCCATCTAATCCTAATAATAAAATACGTAATGTTGAAATGGACAATATGTATAAGGCGTTGGGGGCAGAAGGGCAGTTTGTTTATAAGCATGTAAAAGAATATTTCGAAGACCTATCTGATTACTTTAGTAACATATTAGATGAGCAAATTAAAAACTCAGGTCTTCCAGCTGAAGAACAAGAAAAACTCATGGCTAAGATTCGTCAAATGTACGAGGCTAGCAAAAAGATTGACCCCTACTTCCCATTAGTTCGTTTTGGTAGCTACTGGTTGCGCATAGGTGAAGGAGACCAGAAACAATTCTTTATGTTTGAGTCGTCCGAAGAAAGGGATGCGGCACGTGATGAACTCGCACCAAAATATAAAGGGCAAAAAATAGTTGTCGGCGATAGCTTAAAAGGGCTACGTGAAGATAACTTTAGGTCTAGCGAAATGCTTAAAGAAATCTTTGGGCTGATTGATCGTACATCTAGTTTAGCTGAAGCCGAAGATAAAGAAGCAGTTAAAGATGCGGTGTATCAGATATTTTTAACAACAATGCCTGAGCAAAGTTTCCGCAATCAGTTCATTAGCCGTAAAGGTCTAGCTGGTTTTAGCCCAGACTTCCAACGTAGCGTAGCGCAGGCAGTAACTAATATGGGTACTCAGTTGCCTAGACTTAAGTATGCGCCAATACTTAGAAACCAAATTGCAGCGGCGCGTCAAGCAATATCTGAAAGACATAGGTATGCTCCGTTTGTTGACGAAATGGAAAGGCGTATTCGTTTAGAACTTAGCCCGCCACAAAAAGGACTTTCTGATAAATTTGCAAACGGGTTAAACACCGCTACTTATATTTATTATTTATCGGCTGCTAAATCTGCAATCATTCAACCTACTAGCGTATTTCAACTGGGGTTTGCACAGCTAAGTAAAAAACATGGCTACGTGGCTGCGGCTAAAGAGCTAACTTCTTTCTTATGGGTCTTTGATAAATTTGGTGTAACTACCACAAACTTAGATGGCTCTAAAAGTTTTGTATTCCCAAGTATTACAGAGTCTAATAAATTAACCCCAAAAGAAAAAGAAGCCGTGCGTTTAATGGTCTCAAGAAACGTAACTCAGTCTACGTATGCAAACGCAATATTTAATTTTAGGACAACGCCTACTGATAAACTAGATGGCCCAGCTATGGAGAGACTAAAAGGCACGGTAAATATGTTTGTGCTTGGCGGGTTAATGGGTTCGGCTGAACGCTTATCTAGGGAAATTGTATACCTAGCTTCTTATCGGTTAAATATTAAAGCTAAACTTTCTCATGAAGCTGCAATAGACATGGCAGTGGAAGACGTTAACGAATCTTTGGGTGACTATGATTCTTTTAATAGGGCGCCTTGGATGAAGAGCGCAGCAGGAAAAATATTTACGCCTTTTGATATGTACCCCATAACTGTAACCGTATACCTAATTAAAAACTTTACGCGTATGTTACCTTTACTTAATAAGGAAGGAAAAGTTGAAGCTTTGCGTGCTTTCTTTGGGGCTTTAGGTACTACATGGATATGGGCTGGTGTAGTCGGCTTACCTTCATATAGTATTTATATGGGTCTCTTAGGACTATTTTGGAAAAAACACGAGAAAGATAAACCAAATGATATGCGGGGTATTGACTACAGGTCATGGTTTGAAAGCAAGGAAATGCCTAGGGTTCTTGGTGAGTTATCAATAGCTGGAATTAAATTATCTGACTATGTAAAAGACCCTGCCGCACTTGCGCTTAGAGGCCCAGCTAACTACATGACAGGATTGGATTTTTCTTCAAGTACCAGTTTAAACGACTTATGGTTTAGACAGACTAAAGAAACTAAAAATATGCACGATGAAGCTATGGCTCTAGCGTTAGAAAAAGCTGGTGCATCTGTCAACATGTTAGTAGCTGAAGCCGAGGGTATCAGTGAACTAATGGACGGCAACTATCAAAAAGCTGCAGAGAAAATGTTGCCTGCTAGTTTACGTGGTCCTGTTGTAGCGGCTAAGTGGGTTAGAGAAGGTGTTAAAGATAACAAAGGCGATGTCATTATTAAGAAGGGAGCAATAACTCCTACAGAACTAATCGGCAAAGTAATTAACTTTAACCCTGACATACTATCCAACGCACAAGAAATGACCTTCCGTTTCTATGCAATTGAGCAAAGAGTCCAAAACGAACGTCAAAAAATACTTGATCAATTAGATGCTGCATATAGAAACAATGACAGTAAAACATATGCTGAGCGTTATAAAGAAATGGAGAAGTTCAATATTAAGTATTCTTTAGTATTCCCAGAATATGAGATTACCCAAGATAACATAGTAGAAGCGTTTGATACCCGTGCACAGCAAAGAGCGCAATCTTGGAACGGCGTAACTCTAAGTGAAAAGAATGCCGTTGCAGCAAACGAAATATTAAAACCCTCAAGAAAAGCTATTGTTGAGCGAGTTAAAAAAACCCAAGGGCAATAAAAAACCCCCGCACATAGGCGGGGGCAAGGAGGAGCAAGGAGCGAACTTGCTAGGAGGAAACCATGAATCAATCAGTATTTATTATATACTAAACCCTCCAAACACGTAACCCTTTAATGCCGTCTTGAATAACTACCTTTGTAACAATATTAATTTGTAATCGTTTGGTTACAGTTTTCAATACTTTCCGAGCAGTTCTATGGTCTATGCAGGGTATAAAAAATGAATACCCTTTTCTAAACTTAGCCCAATTAATCTCATACGTTAATGTCTCTATCTTCATTTTGTTGTAACAGTACATCTATGTGCAAGAAATCACTAGCTGAAGCATCAAACTTTAATGCACGTATTGGTGGCGAAACAATCTTCATGCCCTTAGCCATGCGTTTATTCATGCTTTCTTTATATACTTTAACGCCCTCTAGTTTCTTAATTGTAGTTTTGTAGTTCAACTGTTGTCGTACACAGAAATCTTTAAACTGTTTAGCCGCAATATATAATTCTTTAGTATCTGGTTCGTAGCGTATCAGTAGTTCGTTCTTAGGTTCCATCAGTGGCATAGCAACCATACTTGTTCTAGCGTCGGTTTCACCATTAACGACCAAAATATTGCCAATGTGTGCATTAATGAAATCCCCCAAAGCTGCGGTTGGGCTGTCTTGTTGTGGTGCTTTAACCTCGTTGCGCATTTCGCCAAGCATCCTCTTTATCCACTCGTATATAGCTTTCATATCAAACTCATGCAGTTCTAACTTCTTAGCAACTAACCCTGCAGTAATAATACAAGCACAAGTTGCCGACCAAAACCTTTCACGACTGGTAAACTGTACTTCTTTATCTAATCTAGCCTGTACTTTTTTAAAGCTATCTTTAACATACTCTAAGTTATTAACAAGATATTGAAGATAAATTTCACCCGCATGCCCATAGTTTTCACGCAGTTGATGATCAAACATTTCTTTACCTTCGGCGACACTAATAATATTTGATGGCTCTATTCTGAACTCAATCAACCTTACTGATTCACCGTCGGCAACCGACTTGGATGCGCTGAGCTTTTCATAAAAACTTGCATTAGATGAACATAAAGTTAGATTTTGCCAAGAGGTATTGTTAACCCGCAGTTCGTTGGATGAACCCTTTACTCTATCTTTGCCCGTACCACCTGAGATACTGTATGCGTAGTCGGAAAACTCTTTACCAGATAGATTAGTAATTTCATCTACTGTGTTTGGCAAGTGGTTCATGACTCCTAGCTTTAACATCTTTGCATTGAATGTGTCTCTGTACGTAGAGGTAAGCCTAACTGGGTCACCGTAAATGCTATTACACATATAAAGGGCAGTTGATTTTCCTGATCCGGCTTGCTCATGTATCAAGTTAACTATTGCGCCTTGTAATCCTGTAAATTTAAATAACGGTGAAGCAAATCCAACAAGTGCGGCAAACGCATTAGCCTCTAACCCGGGCTTAGCATACATATTGAACGCTGTTTTCCAACCTTCTAGCGTACCTTTAGGGTGAATCTTTTCTGCAATGTTTTCCGTTGCAGATGACGGCGGGCTATAGAAAACTCCGTCTTTAGTTATCTCTTTATCGCCCATGACAAACTTACTATCACCATCTACCCAACCAAATTGTGTTCTCATAATCTCTGCTTTCTTTTGAAACTGTAGGTTCTTAACAAATGTTATAACAAACGCCGCCAATGCGTCGTAGCTTTTATGGTGCGCCATCACTCCACGTTGGGCTAAACATCTACGCAAATCATCTCTTGCGGATATTGAACTTGTCGGTATAGTGAACTCTCTCATTCCATCATGAGGTAGATGCAACTTAAATAAAATTACTTCGCCTTGCTCCTTGTCGTGCATTCGTTTAACAACATAAAAATCGTGCTCATAAACTAACTCAGGGTCTGACTCTTCTTCGCTATCAGGTCTTTTATATATTCCGCCGTTCTTACCTCTAAAGTATGGAAACGGATACTCAGGTATCCTAACTGTTGTAACTTGCTCCTCAACCTCTACTTCTACTTCGTTGTCGGCTTCACTAGCTTCTTCTATCTCAGCACCCAAAACTATGGGTGACTTGATAACTCCTTTGTGTACACAGCCTTCGCATCCTGTTGGGTTAAGTTTTTCAAACTGTGCGCATGTATGAGGGCCTCCCTTTTTAATGATGTTGTCTACCTTTCTATCGACTTCATCAGGGTCATAGCCTTCGTACTTGTTGGACATCATATGCGACGCCTTATCTTTGTCTACACAAAATGCAGTTATAGATAAAGCTGAACGCCACAAAGGTTCTTCAATCGTATCTTGATTTTGAAAACAGTGCAGTAGTTGATTGCAACCATCTCCTTTCACCGAGCGCATCATGA
>Ga0208379_1000422_pt1 | contig 18801 bp, 34 predicted proteins | sample CryBogCBE02Aug07_FD_184559 | JGI IMG/M metagenome (GOLD analysis project Ga0208379, IMG submission 184559) | Freshwater microbial communities from Crystal Bog, Wisconsin, USA - CBE02Aug07 (SPAdes) | ecosystem: Environmental > Aquatic > Freshwater > Lake | place: Crystal Bog, Wisconsin, USA... | reverse complement strand
TCCAGATATTGCCGTAAAAGTTGGTGAGCAATTAAAACGCGCCGCTCCAGCCATTGGTATTACTGCAGCAGAGCAGCGCACAGGCCAGGCTCCTGAAGAAGAGCCAACCCCGCAGGGTGGCCTTCAATAATTTCATAACTGGAAAATAAAATGGCAGATCAAACAACGCAAGATCCACAAGCACAAATTGCTCAAATGTATCAACAGTATTTAGGCCGTGCGCCTGATGCTGGTGGTTTGGCATTTTGGGAAAATAGTGTTGCTAGTGGACAGAATAGTTTGAGTGATGTTGCACAAGGAATTGCTAATTCGCAAGAAGCACAAGCGTATGCTACTAATAAGCCTTCTACGCCGCAAACCACTTCACCTTTAGATACTTTAAATACATTTACAGTTAATCCAACAACGCCTCCAGCACCTGGTTCACAAGGTATTTTGGATACACCTCAAGGTAACGCAATTAACCAATATTACAATCAATATCTAGGCCGCAATGCTGAGGATAGCGGTATGCAATTTTGGCTTAATCAAATGCAAAATGGTGCGTCATTATCTGACGTCCAACAAGGAATTGCTAATTCGCAAGAAGCACAAACACGTAATGTAAATCAGCCAAATGATTTTCAAACTTTGTATGATCAATTAAGGCAGCAAAATCAAAACCAACCTGGTTTGCTTTATGCGGTACAACCAATGATTTCGAATACTGATACTGCGATAGATCCCGTTACTGATTTTGTTAAAAATATTTCTCAGCAACCACAATATCTACAAACCGCATATCAACAACAGTTAGCTAGATTTAATGACCCAATACAAGCAGCTCGTGTTGTATTAGGTTCCCTAAAGTAATTATTTGCGGTAACGTTTTCCGTACCATCCTTCAGCGGCAAGAGGAAAATCGGTAGCCCACGTTGGGGGTGTAGTCATGATGTTGATTACATCCCCCAATGCGGACTCCCCGTTTTGTTCTTCAACAAGGAGAAGTACCTCGTCATGGATAGAGTTAATAACCTCATAACCATTTCTCTCGAGAGCTATCATAGCAAACGCCAAGAAATCGCGAGCAGTTCCTTGTACGGCAGATTGGAAGATACTACTACCAATAAGGGGATTACGAGCCCATTGCCGAGTATAGGTATTTTGGCTATGCACTGTAACGCCGAGCTTTTCAGATCCCCATGGTGTGGTGAGCAACTCGACCTCTGGCCTTTGCCAACAGATGAGGCGGCCTGATGGAAGTTGCATCCACAATGCTCCTTTGGCAACCTTCATCTTTATCTTCTGACCTGCAGCAAACCCAACACCGGGATTCTGAACTGCGTCAATCGCAGCAGTCTCGCATGCACCCCACAACCACTTTACCTTTGCATATGACATACGGTAATTATCTACTGCGTTCTTAGCCTGCCCTTCGGTTAATTTGACGCCCATACCCTCAGCATACTTAACCAGACCTTTGGCCCCTTGACCAAACATCGCACCAAGGACCGCAGACTTGCTAATCTGGCGTTGTTCCTTCGTGACTTCATCATATGGCACGCGATAAAGGTTTTCTGCAGCGAATACTTTGTACTCATCTAATCCCTTTCTGAAGAGCTCGACTTTGTCGTTTTGTCCCGCAAGCCATACGCCGACCCTATTCTCGATGGATGAAAAATCGACGTCCACGAAGGTTTGTCCATCTGGCGCACTAATAGCGGAACGCACCAAGCTGGATAGTTCGTCCATCGTACCAACACCTTGCCCAAAAACTTTAGGAATCGCAGATGCAATTTGTCCATCTTCCAAAGTAGGGCGTGCAATGTTCTGAAGATTAAGTCCACCGCGAGAAGCCCAGCGACCAGTACTCGCACCGTGATAAACCAAAGTATTTCTAATACGACCATTTCGTTGTATCTCCAACATCTTAGCGTACTTAGCCACGCTAGTTTGGCTTCCTTCTTGGCGTAATTCTAACGCCCGCTTTACATCTTCCCCAAAAAACAACTTATCAAAGTTAGTGTTCACTAACATGTTTGAAACGGTGTCTGCGGTCAAATCAACATTCTCGAGTCCCTGCTTATTAACCCAGGCAAGCAATTTAGCGCGTTCTGAGGGCTTACAGCCGGTCAGGGCTAGGCACTCCTCATCGATGGCATTTTGAGCGCTCTGAACGGCTTTTACGGCGTTTTGGAGCTCGTTTGGATCCACTGGCACCCCACGTAGGTTGATGCGCTGGGTAAGCTCCCAAACTGCCTGTTCGTTACTAGACAAATTACGTAATTGTCCAGTAATTGCCATTTCAGTTCTAACGTCTTGGGCACAGTATTCAAATAGCTGGGTAAGTAATTCTGGGTCATCATTAAATTCTCCCTTCTTGTTAGGTTTACATAACTTATGAATCAAACGGGCGCCTATGGCGTCTTTTTTATGGGCACTATCCATAAAGGTACCAGCATCATCCAAACTCTGTGGCACGTTATTGGCCGCTGCTATGGCCATTGAGTCAATGCACTGCTCTAGCTTTAGCGGCGGCCAGCCGTACTTAGGCACACAGACGCAGTTCCAGATCGCGTACTCGAACATGGCGTTCCACGCTTGGATTTTGCCACCGCGTTTGACGTGGGCCAACAAAAACATTAGGTCTTCGTTTGTTGGGTCAACTCGGGGTTTTGTGACAATAACAGAATCTGTTGCTGGGTTGCCGAACGCAATACACAACACTTCTGTTGTGTCGTCGTTGGCGTAGTTATCCAGTCCTACATCTGGCAAATCAGCTTTACTACGGGTTTCAAAGTCAATGCTATAAATCATATGGGCTCCTATGGCAAGCCGACGTATCGGCGGTTAAATACTTCTTTGATAATACTCCTTGTAGTTTCCTTCAAAACATTTAGTACCAAAATGTTTGGCAGTGTACTCAATATCTACATAAATTTCCATACCTGCTTTTCTTAGTTTTTCGCAGATTTGAATATCTTCCGATATGATACCACCATTTACTATTTCTAGGTTGCAAATCATGCGGCGAATTTGGCCGCCATCATTGTATTGTGGGCTTGCATCCCAAAGTGCTTGCATGGCTTTTCTGGATAATCTTAAAAATCCTGTGCCAATATTTTCTACCTTTAGTAAGCCGGTGGTCTCATCAAACTCATGGCGTTTTGGATCTTCCGGTCTGATGTTATAACGCTCTTGTTCGGTTTTCATTCTGACTGGCACGCCAACAACATCAACTGGCTGTACCAATAGTTTAAAAAACATTTCTGCCGGAAAGGATTGGTCTGCGTCAATAAAAATCAAATCGTCAAATCCACCATTGTACGCATCGGCAAACAAATTATTTCTGGACTTTTGGACTAAAGCCTCATACATCCAAAATTGCAAGTTGACCTCAATCTCCGGTATGGCTCCAGCAATCCTAAATATTTCCGCTATGCTAACAGCAAAGTTGCATGCCACTTTGCCGTCATATGATGGTGTTGCAATCGCTATCTTTCTCTTTTTCACAGTAAACTCCTTTTGGCCAGTATAGCATAAAAAAGGGGCGCTATACAAGCGCCCCAAACTCACCACCATGTAAAACTATTTAAATCTGCTCAATACTTCTAACTTTTCTTTGTTGGACATAACATACCATTTAGAAATCTCCTCCCGGGTTCGTTTGCACCCTCGACATACATCTTGATTGTCGAGGGTACAGATACCGTTGCATGGAGATTTGACCACTTCCATGTTAGGTTCCAATTCCACAGAATGAGTGGAGGGCACGCCCACGGATCAGATCTCACAAGAACCGGCCGAGCAAGCTAACATCTGAGCGCCTTCTACGTTGTCGGTTTCTTCTTTGAGAAGAGTCCAATCAATCGTTGGCATTTTAGCTTTAAGTTCCTCGTACTGCTCGACTGTGCATTCTTCATAAGGCGCTTGTCGATAAGTTCCTCCATCATAGGGGAGGTAGCTGACTCCGCTGATTTCGTCGAAGTTTTCCCAGGTCCAGGCTCCGACACTTGGCCAGTCTTTTTCTTCGACGGAGATGGTGACTGAGGGTTTGTGCTCACACCAGTGTCGTTGGTAGGTGAGCCAAAGTTCCAAATGGGAAATGGGGGTAACATCAGCTCTTGTAAGTCCGTCTGGAGCTTTTTTAGCGAAGCTAAATACTGTCGTTTGATCGGGTTTGTATACGCAGTCCTCCGCAGGTACTCCTTGGGCGACCAAGAATTGTGTAAGAGGGTCTTTTTTATCTCCGCGAACTCGTCTAATGTAATATTTGGAATGTCTTGGATGAATTCCTGATGCGCTATCCACCAGTTGTGAAACTGTTCCAGATGGCTTGACTGCTGTGATTGCAGTGCTTGCAGGTACTCCAAGTAATGCTGCCCATTCTTTATTAGTCTCTCTGGCGCAGATTCGTAAATCTTGTAAGAGCTCATTTAACTTTTCTCCTTGTGTTGTGAGAAGGGGATTATCATAGATTCCGGTGAGGGAGACACCCAAAAGCCGTTCTTCTTCAGTATTTCTCTGCCACACCTTGCGCAGATAGGGAAACTTGGTGAAGGTAGACTGGATGGTACCAAGGATAGTGGCGATGCGCACTTTGTGCAATAAAGTTTCTCTTGTGTCGTCATGTCGTACTACAGCCTCAGTAAGATTACAGAATTGGTATGGTCGCAAAATGATCTCCGAGCATGGATTAGTTCCGAATTCATAATTTGGATCTCGATGCCCGTATTTTTCAACCGTCTTTCTAGCAGCTTCCCGATTAAATATCCCTCGTTCACCGGAATGGGAGTTGTAAAGTGATAGCCATTCTTCCATGAACTTTCCGACAGTAGGTGTTTCGTTATACACCGCACTGTTGTTCGCAAGAGCGCGGTGGGGCGCGGTTTCCCACCATGGGCCAGCTTTAGCATGTCGAATCCTTTCATCATCTAAGTCTGACAAGGATATCATAGCTGAGCGACGAACGCCGCCTACTACAACTACCTCACCAATTTTGCACATTAAATCGTGGCATTCTAAAGAATGCAACTTACGACCTTTTGCGCCTTTAAAAGTATTAACTGTAAATTTAAACAAATCTACTAATGGCTGTGGGCCACTTGCACGACCACCAAACGTTTTTAATCGTGCGCCGGCTGCTCTAACTTTACTAACGTCCCATTTAGGGATTTCGCCTGCGTAGAGGTGAGCGAGTAATAAACGTAAGGATTTTGCCCAGCCCTCTTTTGAGTCATGAACTGCAATAACGTGTTCTGATTCATAAAGTTCTTCCGGCACTTCCGGCAGATTGGATATGTATTTGGACTCCACCGAAAAACCGACACCCGTTCCGCAGAGCAGGATAAACATAGCTTCGTCGAACGACTTAACATCATCAACAGGAAGATAACTACAATTGTAAATACAAGTATTGTCACGATCGGCACTCTTTCCTGCCGTCATCATGGCTCGCATGGACGGCATTAAATCTAAGTTATGGATTGCATCAAAAATTTCATTCTTTAATTCTGTGTTTTCTGTAATTGCTGGTGTTCGAGTAAAAATATAATCTACAAATCGGTTTACTGTTTCTGCCCATGTTTCTCTGCGGTGTTTTTCATCGATAAAACGGGCATATCTGCTGGCTGCTATATATTCTTGATATTGATCCATGGTTTCTTATTGTTGTATTGTTGAAGAAAAAGGGAGGCCGCAGTTTCTACGGACACTCCCAGGTACTACTGTACTATTTAAACTGCGAAATCTGCTACTGAGTTTGTTGCTCCACCCAACTTCTCACCGTCTTCTGTTTTCATAACAGCGTTCAAACCATACGCAATACCTTTGGTGCCGCTTACATCATATGGGTACATAGTAATTGAAGCGCGGCCATAGCAACCACTGTAAAACTCATTCTTGTCAAAAATTTCATTCTTGTCTGCATCGAAGACGCCAGGCTTCTCATTGGCGTTAGCGTTAAAGAAATAAATGACCGCATAAACTGGATCATCTTTTTCAGTATCACCGTCACGCAAACCGCCTTTTAGAATCTTTGGAATGCTGCCGCCAAAGTATCCAATGTTGGCTTGTTTTGTTTCTTCAAATGCTTTTTGGAATGCTGCTACACCAGCTTTATCTGTCTTTGGAATCAAGATAGATGCTGAATACTTCATAGTGCCATTGAGCGTTTCTGCTGGCTCAAATACGTGTACGAAAGAGAAACGTACTTTGTTAGTAACAAACTTAGTTTTAGTTGACTTAGCTGGCATAATTTTTACCTTTTTACCTTTTTACCTTTTTAATGACTAGAGCTTAAGGTGTCTAGTCGTTACCTTTACTACGCATCATGTAGTATACCATGATGTTTCATCGCATACTTCATAGCAATTGCTTGTATAAAGTCTTGTTGATAATTTCTATCATACACTATTTCTGGATCATCGGCAACTGCTTCAATTACATCTTCAATTGCATATCGTAATTGTAGCACATCTTCTCTTCTTCCACTACCGGCTAAACCATCAAAATCTTTTATAAACTTATCAATTATGTATTCTGGCACTTCAAATTGAGTGTCATAACATTGTACTAACATGGTTTGCCTTTCTTGTTATTATTTTGCTACCATCACCAGCCCCACGTTTCCCATAGCATAACCAAGGAACATGATGCCAGTTCCTACTCCACCTTTTATAAATTGATCTACTGCGACAATAAAGTATACAACTCCCATTGCTGCGATTAGCCATGTGCTCATTAAAAGTCCTCCTTTGTGTTTTCTTTGACTCGAACCAATTTTGGATTACCATCTGGTCTTGATACTAGCGCACCCAGTTTGGCTGTTACGTGCTTATCCATTTTTTCCAAAGAAGGAATAGATTTTAATTCACGTGGTTTATAAATATCGCTTTCTGAAAATCCGTTTTCAATCAGTACTGTAGCTGCTAGTGCTTGATCGCTAATTGTTCTGTGCCTTGTAGTTGTAGCTAACTTAAATCCAAGGGGCACAATTTTTTGATCTACCGCACGAGTAAGTGCGTATTCCTCTACATCATTGGCCCAAGTTCTTAGGTCTTGCGCTTTGACGAGGACTTCGCTGAACTCTTCTTCGCTGAGGAGGGCCGGGGTTTGGAACTCGAGCTTTGCGAGGTCCGAGTTGAAGTCTGAGCGGGCACGGCATTGCGCTTTGGCTTTGCAGAACTGGCACCATTCGCCGGGGAGGAACTCGCCTGCGCCGCTCCACGCTTTCTTGGCTTTTGGTTTGACGAAGTAGTTGGCCCAGTCGACGAGCTTGGCGATGGATGTGCCATCGCTGCTAATAGAGCCGAGTCTTGGCTGATGGATGGTGTAACTAACTTCTTTGATTTCTGGGAACTCTTCCTTAAACTTTGAGTACGCTCCGAGGGCATAGAGCCTAAGTTGCGTATTGTCTTGCGCAGAGACAGGAACTCCTTTTCCGAACTTGAGATCGATAACTCGGATTGAATGCTTTGAAAGTACGACGACATCCGCAGTACCAAAACCGTCAGGAACCCAGTCACTGAAATCCACGCGCTGTTCAAAGAGCGGTGTATCGCCTTCACCAATTTGAGAACGGACGTAGAGCACATAGTTATCAACGTTAGTCTCGAAATCGTCACGTTCATCGGATGTGTACGTTTTGTAGATTTCGTTGTTTTTAATTTCTTCATATTCGCTTTCATATTCATCATGCCCTATTTGATTAAAGTATTGTCTTAAACGTATTTCTGCCAACGAATGGGCTAAAGTGCCTTCAGCAGAGAAATCTATTCCCTTGGTACTTCTTTTTGGGTCTGGGAGGGTTGCTTCTAAGCGGGCTGATGGTGTGCAAGAAAGCCACCGTTTTGAACCCGAAGCAGAGAGTAGGGCATGTGCTGTCATTTTTACCTTTTTACCTTTTTACAATGTATACATACTAATGCAAAAAAGGGGCCTCGTCAAGCCCCTTTTTAGGTAAATTTAAAAAAAAATAAAAAACTAGGATTTTAGGGCGGCAATTAAATCTTGTATCTCTTTGTTAAAGTCTACCTTAACTTCTGCCTTCAAATCAATTTTGGTGTCACGGGTTTCACGATAGTCCTCAGCAAATTGACCACGTAGGGCAATTTCCGCAACTCTAGAGTTAAATGCTTTGTTTTCGATATTAGCCAGCATCATGTTTTCCCAGTATGCTTGGGCATAAACTGTAGCTAAATCAAGGGTCTCTGCAAAAGTGGGATCTTCTTTTTTAAGGCGAGCCGCTGTGTTTTTGCTAATGTTAATGGCCGCAAACATGGCTTTTTGGGATGCACCTTGCTTGCCAAGCTCTAGAATAGCGTCGGCCATTTCTTTTGTAAATTCTTTTTTATTTGCTGGTGGTTTTTTGGTTGCCATTAGCACTTCCATCTTTTTAAAGCTGCAGCCTTACGTGTTGGTTTGCCGTTTTCGTCCTTCATGGGGCCAGGCACACCCGACATACGAGCGCAGAATGATTTTTTACGAGAGCCGCCTTCTGGTTGAGGGGCTTTTAAATTGGAGCCAGTTTCGCGGTTATATTTTTCACGACCCTTGGCAGTAAGACCCGCGCCCTTAGATGCCGGTAATTTCTCACCACGACCGATAGATAGGGATACAGATTTCTTTTTGGTTGCCATTATTTCTTTGCAGTCTTGGCTGATTGTTTAAATGCTTTGGCTGTTGGAGCACCTTTGGTGCCTGGTTTGCGCATTTTTTCGCCTGAGCCGGCCTTAATGCGCTCTTGCTTAGCATGGATGTTTGCGTAGAGTCCTGGTTTGGTTGCCATGATTATTCCTTGTAAAAGGGTTTCCAAGCGTCATCCCGACGAGTTGTACTCCCTATACACACTAATGCAAAAAATTAAGTGAAAGCGCCCTAGTCTGGAATGATAATTTTTCTAGGCTCTTTGGGCTTGGATCTGGCTTTTTCCTCAGCTTCCATCATTTTTCTAAAGGTCGGCATCATTTCGTTGACAATAACTTTAGTCATGGCTTCAGCTTTAATGCGGTCTTCCATTTCCTTTTCTTCACTTGACCGTTTTGTTTTTTCATCAACAGCATCAGCAATGTTGTTGCCAAACTTGCGGTGTTTTAAAAACTGTCGAATAAAATTATCCATATTAGGCTGCTGGAGGATTATCTGATTTAACCAAAGCGTCTAATTGAGGCGCCGCTTGCTCTTGAATGTCATTAATTAAACCTACTAACGTAACTGCATCAGTTAGCAATGGTTTATTAAAGGCATTTAACATTGTGTTAATACGTTGAACCGTAAACTTAAATGTTAAGACCTGCTCTTCAATAGGGATTTCTTTTGCTTGTACGTCAACTGTATCGCTCATTTCTTCTTACCTTTCTTTTTACCAAAAACTTCTGAAAATAATTGCTCTCTTGCTGCTAACTTCTCTGGGTCTGTGCAATACTGATCCAGTTCAAACTTACGGCAGTACGTATCCATTAGTTTTTCCATACGCATGTCGTGTAGTACTTTGATACCCCACAACGCGTTAGCAACTTCATCCTCAGTCATTGGTACTGGATGATCGCCATGGTGTTTGTACAATAAATCAATGTCTTCACTGGTTTGCCAAGCAAGCATGATTGCGCTTTCTAAATCAATTTCATTGTTCATTTCTTTTTAACCTTTTTTTCAAAATCAAAACAATACCACTTACCAACAATCATAAGTGCAGGAAGTAATTCCTCAAAGGCTTGCACATCATCTGGATGCCAGTTATCTCTGCTTTTTAAATCTTTTGAAACAGATTTATAACTGTCAATCATAGATTTTGCGACAAGATCATCCATAAAGTCGTCATCAATTTCAATTATCATTTTCCACACTCCTCTTCGTGGTAATCTAATTCATAATGGCGTTTATCAATTTCTCTCTGAATATACCATCTTGCCTTTTTAAGATCCTCGATTGCGTCTTTCTTGAGATCGCAACGCCAAATGTATTTGACGGCGTTACCAAGATTAAAACCCATATGCTCTGTGATTTGAATGCAGTCAATTCCAGATGGATGGCTAGTATAATGTTTAGGCTTGTTAACTACGTCGTTCATGTTTTTTCCTTAATTCATTTTCAACTGCATTGATTTCTGCTTCATTTTCGCAAGTCCAGGAAGTAATTAGGTTTGGGAACATTGATACGTCAATGTCTTCAACGCCGCTTATCTTTTCAATTACTGTTTTGTTGCCCACCAAATGTTCCACAATAAATGTTGTCATAAAGACAATTCCTTTTTTATCCAATCAACGCCATTAGAAAAATGATAGCGCCAGTATTTTTCAGTTACACCTATATCATTATACGACAATCCTTGCAAAAAAGCATTAAAAACTTTACGCTGTTTTTCTGGCATGTCTTCGTTAATCAGGCGTTTAATATCGGCAATATCTTGCTGGTCCCAAGGCAACCAGCCTTCTGAAATCAATGAGGAGGAAAGATTGTCAGATTCATCTTGCTCGATTGGGTCTAAATCTTCGTCTGAAAGACGGGGTGTTGCTGCTTTGATAATATGTGTCATAATTTAAGCGCTTCTAAAACTGCCTCCTGTGTTGTTATTTTTCCTTCTAATACTTTTATTACGTGGTTATCCACACTGTTGGACACCATCAAATGGTGTATGATAACCGGTTTTTCTTGCCCTTGGCGATAGATCCTAGCGTTGGCCTGGATGTAGTTTTCACTGCTCCAAGGGAGGTCATACCACACTGTCTGTGCTGTCTCACCAACGTTGCACTGTAAATTGAGACCAATTCCTCCGCTTTGGGGGTGGGCAAGAAGCATACGAATTTTGCCATCACGCCACGCCTCAATGTTGTTGTCATCCAGCACCACAGCCTCGGGGAAAGCCAAGCGTAGTTTCTGAAGTGCGTGTTTGAAATGATAGAATACGAGTGTCGGGGAGCTAGATTCCTCCATGATCGACTCAAGGAATTCCAACTTAGAACGATGTACTTCGTGTGCTTCCCCTTGTTCGTCATACACCGAGCCTGATGTGAACTGGAGGAGTTTCCCCGCCAGTGCTGCTGCTGTCGGAGCTGTGATTTTTTGCCTACCGATCTCAGCGACCATGTCTTTTCTAAGTTCATCGTATTTCATCCTTACACTTTTATCAATTTCAATTTTATGATATAGGCTAGTACACTTAGGTAAATCCAAATAATCTTCAGCACTAAGCGAAAAGCAAATATCAGAAATCTTTTCTTGGATCTGCAAGTCTGCGCCAAGCTTGGGTTTCCAACTGTATACCACGTGGGTATATCGATTCATTTGATCGGGTTGCAAATACTTATCCCTAAACTTCGTTAGGCTCGTCTCCAGTCTTTCCCCTAAATCCAAGATGCCAACCTGTGACCACAGGTCCGCTATGCCCTGGGGGGTTGGCGTACCAGTAAGGATAATACGACGCTTGAAGTTTTTTAAGTGTTTCTTCAGCGCTTTGAAACGCTTGGTCGATGGGTCCTTGAAGCGACTCGATTCGTCGATGATCAGATTGTCGAATGGCTTCTCTAAGTTCTCCAACAACCAAACTAAGTTCTCCAAGTTCACTACATAAATGTTCCCACTGTTCTTGAGTGCCGCCAATCTTTGAGCGGGTGTCCCCATTATTTTGTTGATCTTGAGGTGTTTCAGATGATCCCATTTTGCTGCCTCCGTTGTCCATACTGTTTCAGCCACACGCTTGGGCGCGATAATAAGCGTTGTTCCTTCAAACTGCTCCGCCAGTATCGTCAATGATGTCGTCGTCTTCCCCAAACCCGGTGGGAGAAAAAGACCCAAGTTCGGGATAGATTTCGCTAGATTGATTAAGTTCTGTTGGTACGGGTGTAACTGACTTCTCTTTAGCATGTGTATGATTCCAAATCCAATCTGCAATTGCGTAATGTTGTTGCATCGTGCCTTCCCCTTTTATTCGGTTGGCTTGATGGGAAATAAACGCAACGTTGCCGATAACATATCCCAATTCAGGAATAACCCTATCAAGTTGTGGGCTGTTTTGTTTAATTTTACCTATACCCAAACCAGATGGGCCCCAATCAAAATGGGTTTTAAATATGGGGCATTCATCGGTTGCAATTGAGCGTAAGTATTCTCTAGTTATGTTAAATGGGATGTTTTGTAGTTTGGCCCTACGCTTTGCCCAATCATATGATTTACCAACATGCGAATCTTTTACGGACATTTTATTTCGCGGCATTTATAAAGTCCTCAACGTCTTCTTTTGATCTTAAAATGTGTACAGGAAAACCTTGCTCACCCAGCTCGTCGAATACGAGCACTTGTCTTGGACTTAGAACCCCGCTTTGGGTTTTTAGTTCCACTAGATACACTTTCTGATTTAGGAATACTATTCTGTCCGGCACTCCCGTCACGCTGCTCAGCCATTTGAATGAGAGCCCCGATAACTGCTTGATTCGTTTGTTCAGATGACTTTCTATTTCTTTTTCCAGTACGCTCACGCTTGTCTTCCTCTGTTGCATAGGCCGCAAAGACCTGTTTAAATAAATGTTCGCCTAAATAAGAACGTGACTCATCACCAATTTTAGTCTCATCCTCGCCAACGTGTTGGAAGATGTGTGTGACAGTGTGCGAGACTTCATGGTAGATTGTGCCCATCCGTTCTAACGCTTTTTCTTTTGCCATGTCTTCAAAATTAAACGCAATCGCTAGAAGGGAGTGGTGTGTGCCTTCTTGCTGAATGTAGTGTGACTCAGCAATTCCTAAATCAAGAGCATTATGGCGAGTTGTAATCTTGGAGTCTTTAAGTGCTTGCTGGAACGATGCATCAGAAAAGCAAATAAATACTTTGGCTCCAAAAAACCCAGTGTCTGCTACGTAGTATGGTTTCTTTTTCATTATCGTCCAAACGGAATTGTCGCTAAAATTGATGCGTGATCGTTATCAAGTTCTAATTCTACTTTAACTTTTTCTTCTTCAGCTTCTTTGAAGATGCGGTCCCAGTTTTTCTCAAACTCGTCTCTGTTTTGTATTGGGCGCGGGCTGTCACCCTTGCCACCGTCGCGTGTTGTCATAACTATTTTCCAAATAATAAGATTAGTACTAATCCGATAATACAAACATAACCAATGATTTCCATTATGCGTTCCTATGGTATGCGTCGTTAGGGTTGGCCAGCATGCTGGCAATCAGGCTGTCAACTGTGGCGAACCACTGGATGACTTTGAGGCCGTCTGCTTGGTATATAGTGAAGCTCATTGCCAGTCCCAGCCCAATAGTAGCTTGGTCATTTTCTTATGTAACCAGCATGGTTTATTTTTAACATAAATGTGCAATGTCCCGCCGATAATCCATGCACCTGCTTTGGGTGGATCGGGATGAAAAACATATTCGGGCGAAAGTTTTGCGTTACTGATCATCCTATTCTCCTATTCCGTGGGCGCGTTCGATGGCGCGGGCGAAATAAACTGGGTCAAATTCCCATTCATCTAATCCGCTTTCTAAATATGAAGATTCATACATTTCAACAATTTGCTCATCAGTCAACGGAGCACGTTGCGCATCTTGCCGGTCTTGTGTGGTGAAGGTGGTCATTTTTGTACCATCCATTCAATTTTTAAATTACCGATACGAACCCAACAATATCCACCACCAATATTATAAGTTATAAAACCTTTGAGCTTAATCATTTTGCGCCTTTCTTAGTATTGCTCTAGCAAACGCAATGTTTTGTTCGCCTGTGTCAGTTTCCATGCCACTCCAAATTTCAATTATTTCCTCATCTGTTAGGTCTTTGCTGGGATGGGTGTAGAGTGGAATCCATGTGCCTTCAAGATGCTCAATCACCTGTAAGTTAATTAACTTTGGCTTGCGGTCTTCCAACCCTAGCAACATCCACGCTACTGGTTCATTATTCATTTCTCTACTCCAGCGTAATGGTCTAAAAACTTTTGAACCACAGCTTTCAACGCCTCTATTTCAGCTTGTTGCTCTACTACTTTTGCATAAAGTTTGTCGTGATTAACAAGTAAAGAATAATAATCAGCTTGTTGCTGGCGTAGCATGGTAGCGGCACTACCTACAGGCGATGCTCGCCACTCTTCGAGAGTGCAATCATAAGAAATGCTATCTAATTCATCAGCTAGTTCATTTGCGTTCATTAAAATGCTCCTTCGTCAAAAGTTTCTACACTCTCAATATATGCTTTTGCTTTTTCATTTAAACGCACACCCAAATACACATGGCTACGTTCACCGTTAATACGCTCACTATCTACACTAATCGAATGCTCTTGTGTTGCTGCTAAGAAGCGACGCTTAAATGCTAGTTCAGTTCCTGGTGGCAATGACTTCTTAATTGCCCAACGTTTGTAACATGTAAACACATCTTCTTTTGTAACTTTACCGACTGGGTCAAACTCTAGCGCATCTTCTACAAAGGCGCCGATTGGATTACCTAATTCAGCCATCAAGTCAAGCAATGATCTGCCCGATTCTGGTTGAATAAAATGTCCTCCCCTTGCCAATCTGCGTTTCAAACCTTCCATCGCCCAGTTAAAAATACCGGCTAACTCTGATTCTAACTTATATGACAAATCGGTATCTTCCTTGTTAAAGAAAGATTTTGTCATTTTAATCACTAGCATACGACCTGTCAATGCATTTGAGTTTTCAGTAAGCTGGAGGACTTCATTGCTATATATAACAATACGAGTAGGCATGTAACCATTCCAAGCCTCTTTGTTCTTTCGGTTGACCGTAACAGTGTCTCCACCAACAATGCGGAGAAGTTGAGAAACCACAGCACTGCGGTTACGCTCAGGAGCACGCGCATCAGTAAAGGAAGCCAAAAGTTTACCCAGCCAAGGTTGTAGTCCAAAGGTATCACACAGCTCCTCCAGTTGTGGGGCCACAGTATTATGTTGTCCTAGCAAGGAAACTAAGATTTTGTTGATAGTTCCTTTACCAGAACGGCGTGGTCCGATAATGTTAAAAAACTTTTGCTGGCGTGTATCACCAGAGAGAATGTAACCAAACATTTCTTGCAAGCAGTCGATCGATTCTTGATCATCGCCCCATACTGACTTTAAAAACGTATGCCATTGTGGGCATTGTGCGTTCTGATCGTAACCGAACGGCAATGAGTTTTGTGTGAAGAACCCAAGAGAGTGCGGCAACATCACGTAATCTTTTAAATGAAAGATGCCGTTCTTAAGTGAAATCAAATCACTGGCTGGCGGTTTATCATGCGCATAAGACGCTAACCAAATCGGTGGTTTGGTGTTAGCGTGGTTCTCAAGGTGAATCGTTGCCTTGATTGCATCTAACGCCGCGCTGACCGATGCAGGGGTTGGGTTAAAGTTAGCCAGTTCGCCCTTTTTACCTGTCTTTTTGCATTTATCCAAAAACGCATATAACTTAGACCGAATCGTGGCCTCTTCGATAATCTCGTAGTGCGTTCCGTAATACTTATAAAAGTCCTCAGCATAATGAACGAGAGTGTACCCCTCTTCGCTGGAGTACAAATTATCTAGAAACGAACGGGCGTGGTTCATGGTATTTAGATCTAGGATGATCTCGCCCCGCTCGAGTGCTTCTTTGCGCTCTTGCTGGTTTACTTTAAAGATCAGAGAACGCAGGGTGGATGTAGACCCTGACGTGCGTTTAAACGTAGCCCACTTCGAGTGGCAAGAGTTGATACCGGTGGCGCTGTATGACGGTGTCGCTCCGTCATTGTACGACCAGCGATCCCATAACTCGCATGCTTCGGGGTCACCTCTGAACTGATGGTGCAGTGCACACCCGACTGCAATCCAGTCTGTGTACCCGCAGTCTGGGTCTAGCTTGGATAAAATCTCGGTCTCTACCCTAGCTAGGTCGTAGTCTGCCACAGGGGGCTTGTAGTCTTCAAAGTCATCGCCAGAGATGTGAACTGCTCTAGTTGGGATGACTGGGGAGATGTCCTGCTCGGTAGTGGGGATAGAACCGCTTAAATGGGCTCCAGTGACCGTGAAGTACCGACCATGTGGGTAGGCCTCAAGTCCGATGGAATGGTCTACATGGGCCGTTTTAAGGCTTCCACGGGTAAATATCTTAACACCCGTACCGCTGGGGGAGATCTCCATGTAGCCATCAATCGACTCGGCTATTTGTTGCAGTGCAGCATTTGTGAAACGCTGGTTGGTGGTGTCATAGCAGTCATCCAAATCGACACCTATCAAATTGTCTTCTTCGCTAAAAACGAACCCGATACCGCAGAAACGGTCGGTGTTTTGTTGGTAGGCTGCTTGGATGGATAGAAAATCAGACCAGGTGTCTGGGTTAGTAGAAGATGCTGATTGGCCGTTTGCTTGTGTGGGGAGCTTAGACCAGCGTTTGTTACCCTCATCGCCCACTTCTACATAACGCCATAATACCCATCTGGGTATACGTTTGAGTTCCATGGGGATGTTTTCGAACAAAACAGGAAGGCTATTTGGTTTCATATTTTTCCTTTCATGAGGGAATTGTAAATGAAATTCCAAACAATTTCAATGCCAAGTTCAAAAAAATCTAAGCTTCATTAGGCATACTATGGATACCCTGTCAAATTAATTGAGAATTATTCTTATTTGCGAACCAAGAATCAAGGACTTACAGAGCAAGTGACAGGGTATCCATAGTATCCACCCTTTATTTATCTTTTTTAAAAATAAAAAATAAAAAATAAAAAAGATATAGGGAAAAGTGAAAACTACTATGGATACTATGGATACCCTGTCAAATTATAACTTTTAGTTATATAGATATAACTTTTAGTTATAAGCAAACTATCGTTCCGATTGAGGTTCTAGTGCAAGTAATAATCCTGCCATCGGGGGTTTGCACCACTTCGGCAAAAAGGTTGCTAGACATTACCACTAAAGCCATGATTATTAACAGTTTTTTCATAAATCCACCTCGTATCCCATTTGTTTGGCCATATGATAGGCCCATTTTCTAAAAGAAACTCGATTTTCGCTGGTCTGTTCGTCTCGTGGGTCCCATTCCGCTTGGAATTTAAATTCACCCGAACTATCACAAAAATCTAACCTACATAGGTTGCCATCTTTGTCATATACATCTGTTGGTATAACTTTCATTTTATTTCCTTTACTTTCATTGGTTTTTCCTCCCACGAATCCGATACCCCATAATCACCCCTACTAGCCCTCATTCGTTCTGTTTTCCTAAACTCTGGTTCAATATCCCACCATGCTTCCGACGCTTCTTTGTATTCTAAGTATTCGTCATTGACTACAAAAAGAGGGTGGTTCATGCCCGCCACATCAATGCAAGCCAACACATCAGATGTAGGAATCCATTTATTACCTCGTTTAAACATCTTGTCCCTTGCCTTAATAAAGCGGGCATACGCGTGTTTTTGTTCATTCGTCAGATTCATCTGTAAATTTCTCTTGGTTTAGGTTGTCGATTGAAATAGGTTCTCTATGGATATAGTTTTGTAATTGAATTACTTTGGCTTCTGAAATACCCATCACCTTAGCTAATTCGATAGGCTTGGGTTCTCTACCAATAAGTTGCGTTAAGATTCGTGTTTGATAATTCATACGCTTTATGGCTTCCATAATGTTTATGGGTAGCCTGATTAAGTTAGCGGTGTTATCTAATTCCCGCCTAACACCCTTTTCTATGAATGGCTTGGCGAATGTAATGAACCTTGCATTGTTTTTAGGTTTCCACCTTTTACCCGCTTGTAATAAAGATTCGTTGCCAATGGCTATCATGTCCTCAACAGGCACTTTGCCATGATTCCATGCGGACATTTTCCGCACTACGGACACCACGAACCTTAGATTGTGGGTTATTAGTTTGTCTAATGCTTGAATGTCACCTTGCCCTATTTTGTCGGCTAGGTCGGCTTCCTCATCTACTGTTAGTGGCTCTATGCCATAAAGAGATTGTAGGTAATCACTTAGAATGTCATTTTCTGTCATATGGTTTCACAATGTGGCATAAAACTATATTATACCACATTGTGAAATTTACTACTTTTTGTAATGTTTAAACAGGGTGTATAGATATAAAAGTAATATAGCCCACCACCCATTTAAAACCACCCAACATAACCACTTTAAAGCAAAAACTGAAACAAAAACAGGGATATACAATAAACTTCCTATCATATTAGTGCTTCTCCTAGCAGTTTAAACGCACTTTGATAATTAAAATTTTTTGGCTTTTTCTTTGGCTTGGGCGGTTGCTTCCATATTAACTCACCAAAATCATCATACTTCGCTTCATTCAATGACATAGAACACCTCGTCACTTACCTTCTGCCCTACCCCATCAACTTGCTCACCATTGGGGATAATCTGCAAGATGGCTACCTTATCCAAAATCCACTTTGGCACATCAGCCCTGTTTAAACACTTTGTAGTGATAAAATTTTTTACGGCTTTGGCTAGGGTGAAATCAGATAACTCTACTTCGTCATTGTCTAAGAGTTTGACCCGCCAAATCTGCTCAAGCGGGGTGCATAGGTCATTAGCTATCATCATCATATAAGACAAGGGGTCTATTGCCGACTGCTTGCCAACACTATTTAGCACCAATTCGTCAATCCTTTGCATTGTTATGATACTTGGTTTACGCATTGTTTAAACACCTCTCATTATATCAGCAACTTCTTTGGTGACAGGGGTAGTCACCAATGTTGTGGTGATACCCCTATGCCCTAAGTTTAGCCAATAAACATCAAAACTGCGGTTTTCTTTGGGGTCACCGAATCTTAACCATTCAGGTATATCAGCGACCCCTATCGACCCATTTTTATGCAATAGGTATTGTTTCAAACCATTACCCAATAAAG
>Ga0208379_1000421_pt1 | contig 18802 bp, 25 predicted proteins | sample CryBogCBE02Aug07_FD_184559 | JGI IMG/M metagenome (GOLD analysis project Ga0208379, IMG submission 184559) | Freshwater microbial communities from Crystal Bog, Wisconsin, USA - CBE02Aug07 (SPAdes) | ecosystem: Environmental > Aquatic > Freshwater > Lake | place: Crystal Bog, Wisconsin, USA... | reverse complement strand
ATAAACCGAGACCTCTAGCTGTACCCTATTCAAAGTATGCAGATAACTTTGATCAGATTAACTGGAGTAAGAAGCCAGTTAAAGATAAGAAAGAATCCAAGGAAAATCCTGGTTCTTCTTTGATTAATCCAAATACTAAACAAGATTAATGTAGCAGTTACGTATATACTAATAAATAAAGTATATGCGTAAATCCTTAAAGTACGGCTTATATGTAGCCGCAATTGGTACGTTCGTAATCGGATTAACTGGATGTGCTTCCGTTTCTCCTAAAGTAGTTCTTGATGGTGTGTTGGGCCGCTACCCTCACTTTGACTCTAACGAATATAATAGAGCTGTTAATGTTGAGATAGAAGCTAAGAACCTAGCTAAAGATCCTGCTAGCATTGGTATATTCTTATCAGATGTAGAGAACTTAAGACTCTATGTAGCAGGACGTCCCTACAATGAACGTATTATTAAAGAGATTGACCTATTAGAAAAAGTATCTAAAGAGCTACAGGTACGTTTAGATAAAGGTAAACCTTCACCAGCTTATATTACTAATAAGTGTGATGATATTGTTGAACTATCAGACAATATTCGCAAGTCAATTGGTGTTGAAAAACTATAAATATTTTAATCTATGGCAACTACAAATTCACTACTAAAACAGTTAGATCCATTTAGCGATAACGCTAACAGCGCTATTGCTGAAGCAGCTACTAAAATAGCTAAATACGCAGCTCAGGTACAATCAGGCGACATTACTCTTGATGAGTTCAAGGAACTCTCTTCTGACTTAGATGCTCTTAAAGAGTCAGCTACAGAAGCAGGTGAGGTAGCAGATGTACAAACAGTTAATACTATTTTTAACGGTCTTGTTACTGTACTAAGCAAGCTTTAATCTAGTTAACAGTCCAAAAAGAAACCCGCTTATTGCTAAGCGGGTTTTTAATCGTTAAAGATTAACGATGCCAATGATGACGAAACTCTACTTCACGGAATGGACGGCCATAATAACGACCATACCATACTAAGAACTGATTGTATGCATAGTATGTTGTTACCCACTCACGCCCGTTCCATACTTGTACATAAACGTATTCTGGATAACCGTGACGGTTAAGCGGTCCCCAAACATAGTTGACAGGTGACTGAACCACTACTGGAGCCATAACTATTGGAGGTGGAGGCGGTGCCTGTACTACTACTGGAGCAGGGGGAGGTGGTGGAGCTTGAACCACTACAGGCGCTGGTGGTGGGGTCTGTACTACCACTACCTGAGGTTGTTTAACCTGATCAGCTGCGTTACCAATCATTCCACCAATTAAGGCGCCGGCAACAGCACCACCGACAACGTTGTGATGATATTGATTACCAATTACACCACCAACAACAGCACCGGCTGCAACACCAGTAGCTGTGTTTTCTTGAGCTTTAGCTGGGATAGCTAAAGCTAATGCAATTAAAGTTAATATAAGTTTGTTTTTCATAGACTATATAATATTTATATATTATTTTTTATAAAAATCAAACATATTTTTACTTGCTTTATGCAGGTTTTAATGGATATTTAAAGATGGTACAGTAAAATATTAATAAGTAATGCTATGAAGTTTATCATAAATCCAGAACACGCCAAGTTAGATCAAAGCGCTCTTAAAAAACATACTTGTGTAGCGCCTTATCAAACGTTTCAAATATTTGTCGATGGAAAAGTTGAAGTGTGTTGCCCAACATGGATGTCTAAGCCTATTGGAAATTTTTTTACGGATACAGCTGAAGAAGTATTTAACTCGCCAGTTTTAAAGCATATAAAAGAAGATATGAAAGAAGGGAAGTATTCATATTGTAATGATACATGTCCTTATCTTACTAAACTTTTGCTTTCGCAGCCAGAAAACGGTGGTAGTCAAACTTTCGGTATCGCGTGGACGCCCCTTTATACTACACATCAGTTAGCTAAATTTTTAAAGTTAATTGAATATGAAGTATACTTTAATTTTGATCGCTCTTGTAATCTTCAGTGTCCTTCTTGCCGAATAAATTTAGAAGTTTTTACAAAAAATAAAACACCTGAAGAGTGGGACAGATTGTCTATTTTACAAAAACAGGCAGAAGATTTAGTAGAGCTTATGCTGGATCGACCCGATGCTAAAATGGTTTCGATTAACATCACCGGGTCAGGAGACCCTTTTGCAAGCGAAACATATTGGAACTACCTTTTAAAACTAAATGAAGTCGGTCATTTGCCGAGATATGAAAAGCTTAGAATAAGATTGCAAACTAACGGTCTTTTAATGACTCCAGAAAAAATGAACAAAATTAAAAATCTCTGGAAACGCTTAGATATAGTAAGTGTATCTGTTGATTCAACCACACAAGAAACATACTCTAAGGTAAGAAAAGGTGGTAAAATTGAAAATGTATTAAATAATTTAAAATGGCTTGACGAAAACGTTTCAAGTGGCAATCTATCAACGATCTGGGATGGAATAGTACACCCAACAAGCTGGAATGTCAACTTTATTGTTCAGGCTGAAAATTATAAAGAAATGGCAGATTTTGCAAAGTATCACACTCAGCATAAATCTGTTAAAAAAATATGGTTTAACTTAATAGCTGATTGGGGTCATTTAGATACATCGTATGGTTTCGGTACTTTTAATAAAAAAGCAATATGGAAAGAAGCTCATCCCGAGCACCAAGACTTTTTAAATGTATTAAAAGACCCTATTTTTAAGCACCCAAAATTAGATGTAGGTACAATGACATACTTTATTAATAAAGCTCAAGCTTGAGCAATATGAAACAACTTCCGTACAATAATTCGATTTGTATAAAGCCCTGGTCTCATTTATACATTTTACCTGATGGTACAGTAAGGCCTTGCTGCATTATGAGAGACATAGATAAGAATTCTTTAGGCAATCTTAAGGAGCGTTCCTTGAAAGATATGTGGAATAGCCCTAAAATGATGCAGTTAAGAAAGGACATGTTAGAAGATAAAAAACCTTCAATGTGTGAAAAATGTTACAGGCACGAAGCTGCAGGGTTGGGCAGTGTCCGTATGCATAGTAATAATAATTTTTTAGAAGAGTTGAAAGAGGTACCCTCGTACACTGAAACAAACGGTTACAGTAATAAGTTTGATTTAATATTTTGGGACTTTAGGTTTAGTAACAAATGTAACCTTAAGTGCAGATCTTGCGGGCCAGATGCTAGTTCGGCTTGGGTACCAGATGCGAAAAAACTTTCAAAAAACCATGCTGAAAGAGAAAAGATTACAAAATGCGAGTTTGTAGACGGGAAAGTAAACATAGATTTCGTTAAAGAGCACATAGATAAAGTTAAATACATTTATTTTGCAGGCGGAGAGCCTTTAATAATGGATGAACACTATGAAATACTTGATATGCTTGTAAAAAGCAATAATACTAGCTGTAGATTGTATTACAATACTAACCTACAAATTTTGTCATACAACGGGTATAACGTTTTAGATTACTGGCACAAATGGACAAATAAAACACTTACTATAAGCCCCAGTATTGATGAAATAGGGGAAAGAGCTGAACTTGTTAGAAAGGGTACTGATTGGAAAAGAACAGAAAATAACTTGTTAACTCTTATTAAAGCAGGGTTTAACGTTAGACCCAATATTACTACTGGGGCTTTAAATGTGTTTAGATTACCTGAAATAATAACATATTTTTACGAGAACGGCATTTTAGATAAACAACAGTCTTATCGCAATTTTAATATTAATATTATTGATTACCCACAACACTTACATATAAGAGCCTTGCCAGACGCATTTAAACAAGAAACAAAAATAAAAATAATAAATTTTATTGAAAGCTTTGAAAAAACTACAGGCTGCGAGATCAGATTAAGATTTAGTTACGCGTTACAACTACTTGACGAGCCGCATGTACCTGAATGGAAAGATACGTTTATACACTTCAATAAACAGTTAGACGACATAAGAGGAGAAAGTTTGTATGAAACAATTCCTGAGCTTAAAATTATGATTGGATAAATGATAACTCTTTAATAATTAAATACAATGAATGTACATCCTGGCAATGTTATTAGTCCTACTTTTTGTACTGTACCCTGGGTACACTTAGCTTTTGAACCGGATGGTAAGGTTATACCTTGTTGTATGACATCTGAAACTGGTTATACAGCCGGGGACGTTAATACAATGACTTTAGAAGAAATATGGAATAGTGATAATATGAAACTGTTACGCAAACAAATGCTTAACGGACAAGAACCTAAACCTTGTCGCAAATGTTTTGATAAAGAAAGAGTTACACCGGATCATAGTAACAGAGTATATGCTAATCAAATATTTGAAAGTAAAATACCAGAAGTAAAAGAAATTACTAATGAAGATGGTACGTGTAATAAAATAGATTTAAAATATTGGGACTTTAGATTTAGTAATAAATGTAATTTTAAATGCCGTTCGTGTGGCCCTACTTATAGTTCTGCTTGGACAGAGGACGCTAAAGAATTATTTCATGATGGTGTTAATCCAGGACCTGAAAAAGATGTTAACAAGCTCTGGACTTCTAATAAAGTCAGAAAAACCGATACTGTGGAGGGAGAAAGTAGATACGAATTCCTTAAAAAACATACTAAAGAAGTGCAGAAAATATATTTCGCGGGCGGAGAACCTCTTATTATGGACGAGCATTATTACATACTTGATATGTTGCTCGAACAAGGTCGTACAGATGTTTATATATGTTATAACACCAATACAAGCACTCTTAAATATAAAGGTAAAAACGCAATCGACTATTGGAAAAAATGGAATAAAGATAAAATATCTGTTTGGCCAAGTATTGATGAGATTGGTTCGCGTGCTGAATTAATTAGAAAAGGTACTATCTGGACTGATGTTGAAGATAATCTAAAGCAAATGGCTGCCTTAGATATTGAAATAAGGCCTGGCTTAACTATAAGTGCGTTTAACGTATTTAGATTGCCTGAGATACTAGATCATTTAATCTCTCTTAATGTTATACAAGAGAAGCGCAAGTTTGAAAATTGGTTCATTAATTTGCTTGAGTACCCTAGACATTATCATGTTACTATATTAAGCGATAGTTTTAAAGAAAAAATCTCAACAAAAATAAAAGATTATATTGAACAATTTAAATTGGCGCACAATATAGATCTTAGTGAAAAGTTTACGTACATACTACATCAGCTTTCATTGCCTCATAATCCTAAGTCCAGAAAAACATTCGTAGATATAACTACTAAGTTAGATAAAATTAGAAATGAAAATACGTTTGATGTTATACCTGAGCTTAAAGACACGTTAAATGAAACAGCCGTTTTAGAGCCTGTTCCTGCGAAAGTAGTCTACAGTTGGACTCAATGCACATGCGGGCACACTAAAAAGGAAGACGGTAGCTGTGATGGCTCCCACAATAGCTAAAATGTATAAGGCAGAAGATATTTTGATAGTAGGAGATAGTTTCTGCGTAAATAGAAAACTAGAAACGGATTGGCCTGTACACTTAAGTACTAAATTAACTGGAGAGTATACTATACCCCGGGGTAAGGGTTTTGGTGGGTGTCACTGGTGGTCTGTAAGAAGGTGCTTGTTAGAAGAAGTAAATAAAGCACCTGTAAAGGTTTTAATTATTTGTCATACAGACCCTCACAGACTATGGAGTGAAAGAGATTTAGCTTTGAATTTAGGAACAGTAATGAATGATAGTGCACAGCTTGTGCAAAATTCAATACAGCCATATAGTCCCGATATCACCGAAGAAGCGATAAGAATAAAAGAAGCAGCAAAGGCTTACTATGAAAATCTATATATACCTGCGTTTCACGATTGGCTCGCACAGCGTTGGTACTATGAATTGGAAGAAATAATAAAAAATAAACAAATAGAAAAAGTTGTGCATTTACGTTGTTTCCGAAATCAAGAATATATTTTTAAAGAAGGAGTAACAGTAAAAAATGTACTTAATGATCGTGGTTTAAAAGGAGAACGTAATCATTATCCTGCTGAAATAAACGTAAAGCTATCTGAAGAAATATATAAAATTGTTATTTCTGAAGTTAAAAAAGGTCTTGTTAATATAGATTTTTAAAAATGTATAGCATTGAAGATATATTAATATTAGGAGACAGTTTTTGTATGTTTAGGGAGAACAGCAATGACTGGCCTGTACATCTTACAAAGCTATTAACCGGTAAAGAGAATGCACCACGCGGTAGAGGTTTCGGGGGAGCATCGTGGTGGTCAGTAAGAAAGTGTCTACTTGAAGAGCTAGATAAGACACCAGTTAAACTTTTGGTAATGTGTCATACCGAACCAATGCGACTATGGAGCGAGGAAAATCTGCCCTTAAATTATCGTACTTTAGTACAAAACCAAGACGAACGATCATTAACCTTAGAATATGTATATAATGCCCGGCTTGCAGCTATTAAAAATGCAGGTAAATTATATTATGAAAATTTACTTGACCGAGATTTTCATGAATGGGCTAGAGACACCTGGTTTAAAGAACTTGAAGAGATAATTGAACGCTATCAAATAGAAAAAGTTATTCATCTACACTGTTTTAATAAAAGATTTCTTCCTAAACCTAGCGATCATTATGTGTTTAAGTACGGCATAACAGTAAGTACTTTTTTACATAGCCGAGCAGTATATGACCCTATATACAGAAACCATTTTACGAATGAAGTAAATATAGAGTTAGCCGAAAAAATATATAAGGCCATAGAAACATACACTAAACCTGGTCTTGTTGATATACATTTTTAAATATATGAAAGGAATACACGTATACGGAGACAGTTTTACTTCGAGAGATTGGGCAGGGATCGACTCCTGGCCTGATATAATGGCTAAAAAAATTAACGCAGTAGTTAATACTAATGCAAAAGCCGGTAGTAGTACAGAGTACTCTATGTTAAAATTTGCTAAAGATGTACATGCAAATACTATAAGAGACGGAGATATAGTTATTTTTGTATTAAGTACGCCTGGCCGTATACCTTTAAAATTTATTAATGAACACTACCCTGAAGGAGGGGTACTGTTTATTAGAGAGCCACATAAAGCTTCCACTACACGAGAAGCAGAATGTCACAAGTGGTATTGGGATAATAAAGAACACATTGATTGGTTTTTAGTAAATTTTGACCGTGAACTACATATACTAAACCACGAGTGTTATTTTAACACTGTACTAAACTTTGCACGAAGCCGGCCTAATGTAACAGTGGTAATGTTTGATTCAATTGAAATCAACTATAGAATGCTTCGTGGAGACTTTCCGAAAAATTTTTTATATCCTTCGAGATTCTATTTATTTGAAATAGCTTGCAGAGAGTTTGTGTTTTACGATAAAAAAAGAAATGAACGCGCTGATGCTTATCGATTATGGACAAAATATTTAAATTACGTTGACCCAAGAATAAATCATCTTTCTATACCTAATATAAACATTTTAGTTGATCAAATTTTGTATAGTATGGAAAACTCTACTGTAGAGAATTTTACCTTGGATAAATTTGTCACAGATCTCTTTGAATATCCTGTTGATGAAAAGCGCTATGAAGAGTATATAAATAAAGGCTACCTGTTATATAATGTTGGTATTGCTGAAAGATTTAAACAAGCAAGTAAGTAATAGTTATGCAAACGTTCGCAAACTATAATAAACAACTTATTGAAAAAGAAACTCAACAAAATAAGCGAGCAGCTATATTAAAAGATTTTATTGGATATATTATAAACAGTATTAGTATATCCAAGCCGTACCCCATAATAACTTTTAATAATGAAGCAAATTTCGGAACTAAAAACAGATCGTTTGGAAGTTTTAATGTTAATGAAAACGAAATAGTTGTTGCTACACATAATCGTAACTTAGCGGATATATTACGCACGCTTGCACATGAAATGGTTCATTTTAAACAAAAACAAAATGGAAAGTTAAACATTAATAATGCTATTAAAAGTGGAGCGGATGGCTCAGAAATTGAGAATGAAGCAAATGCTATTGCCGGTGTTATATTAAGAAAATACGGCAAACTCAATCCAGATATATACGAATAAAACGTATAGATTTCACTAACATTATTAGTATGTATGTTATATGTTAAATGTTGTTCATACTTACTATGAAAAAGAAACGATAGAAAATATTTTAAATAGTGGTGGTTTTCCCTCGCTGGAATGGCCGAACGGAGTAAGAAAAGATGACTATACAGATTTGCAAGATTTTATAGGTAAAGAAAATGAAAGAATAAATAAACATAAAATTTTTTCAGGATTTTTTTCATATGGTTTTAAAAAAGGCAATATAAAATTCTTTTCAGTAGAAAATATACCTAACGAAAAATATATCTTTCCAATACACATTTTTACTGATAAGTTTTATGAAAAATATCAAAATTCTGTGTTGAGTATACCCGACCAGGTAATTAAAGACTTGCAATCAGGTAGAGCTGGATTAGTGTTTATCACTGATGAAGGCAGAGTTATAGATGAAAATGTGTTAAAAATGTTTTGGCACCAAGCTGCGCAGTATGATTTTGATCCTAAAAACATTATTTATATTAGTAGCAATTATTTAGTTGAAAGCACTCTTAATAATGGTATTTACTACAACCCGTGGCAATTCAATGTACCAAGATTTTTACAGGCAGTAAACGCAAAAGAAGAAATAGAAAACGGTATATTTAATCATCAAATAAGAGAGAAAACATATTTATGTTTTAACAGAACTTCTCGTACTCATAGAAACTATCTAGTAAACGCTTTACTTAAATCAGGTTTAGATAAAAAAGGTATACTAACTTATGCAGGAATAAATTCGTTTGAAGCTCTGTGGCGTGGGTATGAAGAGCTCAAACAGAAATTACCAATAACATATGATATAACAGATTTATCTGTTATTAGACCGGAGGAAAATCCTATCGGTATTAACATGGAAGCACATACTAAATGTTACTTTAATATAGTTACGGAATCTTTTTTTAATGAAAAACCCTCTAAAACTATTTTTTTTAGTGAAAAGACGTTTAAACCTATACAGTGTTTGCAGCCGTTTATATTTATCGGGCAACAACATGGCTTAAAGGCATTGCAGAAAATGGGATATAAAACATTCAGTAGTTATGATATTGATGAGTCTTATGACGATATTGAGCATCCTACTTTAAGGTTGAATGCAGCGATAAAAGAAATCGAAAAAATATGTAGTATGCCAACTGAAGACTTATCAGAGTTGTTAATAGAAATGTATCCTGTTTTAGAGCATAATTTTACGACTCATGTTAATCTAACTAAAGAAAATTACGATGGTACGGCTGTAATAAATAAAATAAATAATCTTGCTTTATGGTAAACTGTAATCGTTTTTTTGCTTTTGGTTGTAGTTTTACAAGTTATGTCTGGCCCACGTGGGCTGATATAATAGGTCACAATTTTAAAAGTAAGTTCTATAACTACGGTAAAGGGGGTAGTGGTAACTTTCAGATGCTTGAAAGATTAATGCAGGTTGATCAACTATATAATATTAATGAAAAAGATTTAGTTGTAATATGCTGGACAAACGTAACTAGAGAAGACAGATGGATTAAAGGTAGGTGGGAAACTGGCGGTAATGTTTATACAAATCATTTTTATGATAAAAACTTTACAGAAAAATATTGCGATCCTTTAGGTTATTATATTAAAGACTTAGCAATAATTAAAATAGTAACCGAGTTTTTAAAAAGTAGAGGGTGTACATTTTACATGTTGAGTTTAAACCCTTTAGATAAGTTTGAACAGTGGGGAGAAGAGCGTAACTTATATTATAATAATGAAGCAAAGACAAATTATAAAAATATTTATAATAATGTGGCAGACGGTTATAAAAATATTACAGAACAAATAAAGTCTAGCTACTATGAAATAATATATAAAAAAAACTGGAAATACAAACATGATAATAATATTAAATCTCCTTTAATAAAATATAAAGATAAAATAGTACTAGATTATCACCCGACACCTATAGAACATTTACGCTATTTAGAGGCGGTGTTGCCTGAATTTATTGTGTCTGAAGAAATAAGACAGTTAGTAAATAAAAGTGACGAAATAGTGTTAAAAAAACCATACACTGAATATGGAGACATGGATGTGTGGTTTGATAATACGTATACAGATAAAGTACGAGAGTTATATTAGCCTGAATTTTTAATGAAGTAGCTTATTGTTTGAATAAGTATTAGGGTATGCAGTACAAACAACTAGTATTAGTACTTGCAGCAGCTATAGCGCTCAAAGTGGTAAATGTTGGGTATGCGCAAGCAACTCAACCAGCTCCAGCTCCTGCTACAACTGTAACGGCGGCTCCTACAGCCCCATCGGATCAAACTGATGCTCCGAAAAAGAAGAAGAAAAAGAAAAAGAAAAAAGCAGATGATCAACAACCACCTGCTAATGATCAACAACCCACAACAAAATAACACATATGGACTATACTAAATACCTAAAAATAGTTGGTGCAGCAGCTGCACTTGTATTAGTCTATGCGTTAGGTCATCATCAGGGACTGACTTCACGTCCAGTCGCTACTAGACCGGCAATGATACAGCATCGTTTAGCGGCTTTAAGAGCTGCTCAATGTAATTGCCATAAACATAATGCTAAACCAAAAGTAGCTAAACATAAGAAGCATAAAGAAAAAGCTGGTAAAGCTAAGCAAGAAGCTCCGCCAACTAAGAACTAAGTCTTCATATAAAGAGCCTTATTGAAAGATAGGGCTTTTTTTATTGTATCCAGTAAGTATATACATGGCTGGTGTAAACGATTATTTAAATGTAATGAGGAGCTCGGGTGCCAAAGCAGCTGCTACTAACCCGAAAAGTGATTTTAATCAACTACAACGCGAGTTGATAGAGCATTATAAAGTCAATAAGACTAAAGCAGAAGCACTTATTAAGAATGTAGAAGCTAGTGGTACACCTGTTACAGGTTCTCCTACCCATAAGATGCACTACGAAGCAGCTGTAATAGCTGTTAGAGGTTATGGATCTCCCAATAGTACTTTACCTACCTCTAAGGTAAATACACCTACTGATATGTTTGGTAAACATGTGCCTGTTTCTAGTAGAGAGAATGAAATATCCAATCTAGAAAAAGCTGGCTGGAAACCTTTTAAACGACAGGTTTAGTCTTACAAACCCAAGCTATAAGTTCAAATATAGGTTGTTGATAAAATACTAAGCCGTTTTCTTTACAAGCGCGGTCAATATACTTTTCTTCTATTTCACACCAATCCCATATTTTACCTTTAATCTCTGTACTGAACTTATCATAAGACTCAGCATAATCGTGAGCCATAATAAAGTCACCTGCATTTAAGAAAGGCGCAAGACATCTAAACTCTTCTACCTTATGCCCACCATCACAGAGGATAAGCTTTTTTCCGGGTTCATTTAAAAAGTCTCTAGTTTCTATATCTAATAGCTTAGGTATAGGTAAGTTCTCTACGGTGGTAACATCTATTTGATTATAGCATATATTCCAGTCAGTGTTGTTAACTTCAGCACTAAATATGTCAGATGTTCGTGCATTAATACCATTCGAGTTAAGAAAATCGTATGTATCTCTCTTAACAACATCAAATGTTAATATTTTGGCATCAGGCAACGTATCTTTTAAGAACAGAGTAAACCCGCCACTACCCGTACCTATTTCAAGTATGTGTGTGAAGCGTTGTTTTTTTAAAAAGGAAGTAAAGATATCTATATAGTTAGGATTCTGCTGAAGCGGAATGCCTTTGTAAAATGTATAGTTATCTATAGCCATTTATTAGCTTTGTGTTTTTACTAACTTGGCAAGCGTTTCAATAGCCTGGTCAATTACTAGGCGGTCTTGTTTATTGCAAAGATGTACTGCTGCGATTTGTGCCAACACGTTTAATGCTTGTTCAGGTGTCATAGTAAAAGTATTTATAGTTAAGTTTATATTATTCAACCTTGTTATAAATAAAAAATAATGGATACAGATAAAATTATTTTTGCTATACAAGATTGGAATGAAGACTACAATTGGTGGCATCCAAACACTGTACCGTTAAACTTTGTGTTAAATGGAAAGAAACGATTACCCGCTACATCAAGTTGGCAGTGGTTTGATCATGGTAATTTTAATTTAGACAGAGAGTGGGAAAAAAATCCTGAACTTTTATTTAAATACCCCGCTCTTCAAAGCGATTATCTGTCTCATCACCCTGGGGTTAAATTTATGCTTTTAAAAAATATAGCTTTATCAGAAAAGTATATTTACCCGATACTTGTAAGGGCGCCGGGATACTTTGAAGCACATGAGAATCTAGGTTTTAATTTAGTTCATGATAGAGTTTTAAAAGATGTAAAAAACGGTATTGCAAAAATAGTAATATTGTTTTCCCTTGAAGGGTTTTCAGGTAGCAAAATAATAGGCTCTAGAGATTTTGAAATATTAAACAAATGGTGTAATGACAAAAATTTAAACAAAAATCATGTATACTATATACACGCTAATTTTAAACCAGGAGATGATATACTAAAATGCAGTTTTACATATATACCGGTATGTCCTTATTTATATGGGTTTAAGACTAAATTAAATGCAGTACTACCATATGAGCCTATAAATGATAAAAATTTATTTCTAACATATAACAGACGCGGTGATAAGCATAGATTGCTGTTCATGCTTGAAATAGTTAAAAATAACTTATTCAATAGAGGATTAGTGAGTTATGCGGGTTGGAGTAGTGTTATGTTAAAGGAATACAGTGAAATGCATAAACTTAATATAACGTTACCTCACAGAAAAGATTTAATGCCCTCTGCAGAAAAATTGGAAGAAATAAAAACAAGCCTGCGTTTAGATTATCAAGATTTAAACAGTAATAACCCTGTAGACAAAATAACAGAAAATCATCATCGAAGCACATTTTTATTTGTATGTACAGAAACTACTTACAGAGAGGGCACGGTTTTTTTTAGTGAAAAAACCTGGAAGCCCATTATAGCGGGTCAGCCATTTTTAATGATATCTAGCCCTGGAGCGGTACGAGAGCTACAAAAATTAGGTTTTAAAACTTTTAATGAATGGTGGTCCGAGGATTATGATAGCGAAAACAATATTGAAAAAAGAATTGATAAAATTATAAACATTATTACAATGTTAAGTCAGCTAAAAACCGAAAAACTAATAGCACTAAGAAAAGAAATGGAGCCAGTCCTTATACATAATCAAAACCTGTTTAATACTTTAAGTAAAGAAATAGTCTACGAGGGTCAAGTTTATAACGATGAATACCTACATCAAATAGTAAAAAGAGTGTGGAATGATTTCTAACAATAACATAATACCGTTTGTGTTCGACAACTGGCATGAAAATTACCAGTGGTGGATTCCTAATACTGTACCAGCAGATTTTATTATAAATGGAGAAAAACACCTTCCAGCTACTCATGATTTTGCGTGGTTTGATTATGATCGTAACAATATTAATGCTAAACCGTGGTTTAACGTAAGCTTTGATTACCCAGCTTACAAAAATGATTATTTATACGAACATAATTTTATAAAGTACGTAAAAAAATCGGATATAACTAATGAAAAGTATATATACCCTGTTATGATTAGAGTATATGGTTATTTCGATAAACACAAAGACGTGGGGTTTAAATATGTTAGTAACGAAGTTATTAAAGATGTAAAAAACAATAAAGCTAAAATTGTGTTAATGTATCCATTTGAAGGAATATGTGGTTCAAGTCCTTCTAAAAAAACTGCACCAAACACTAAAAACGATTTCAGTATACTTAATAAGTGGTGTACTGAGGCAGGTTTAAATAAAGATCAAGTATATTTTATACATGGTAATTGGAAAATAACATCAGAGCTACTGTCTTATAACTTTACATATGTACCAGTATTAGGGTTTTACAATCGCTTAAAAACAGACCTGACTAGTATTACAGAGTTTAACCCTATTAATGATCGCAATTTATTTTTATGTTATAATAGAAGAGTAGACTGGGGTAGACAATTATTATTATGCGAAATGTTAAAAAATGGTTTACTTAATAAAGGCTGTGTTAGCTATATATCGCGTTTTCCAAATGATGCAGTACAAGCCGTACAAGAACACAATAGAACAGATCTTTTAGATGCAGCTACTACTTTAGAAAGCATTTCTCCTTTAACGTTGGATGTAGTTAATCTTGATAGAACTAATCCGGTAGATTTTATTAATGTAGGGCATCACAGCACTACTTTTTTATCTTTAATTACAGAAACGCTTTGGGGGGAAGACACAATTTTCTTTACAGAAAAAACTCTAAAACCAATACTCGCCGGGCAACCCTTTTTGCTGTTTTCTAGTCCGGGCTCATTAAAAGAGCTTCAACGACAAGGATATCAAACATTCAGTAAATGGTGGGATGAAAGTTATGACGCGGAATTAAACCTTGACAAGCGAGTCAGTATAATTGTGAGTGTTTTAAAAAAAATAAACGAACTATCTATTCAAGATTTAAAAAGTATTAGAAAAAATATGAGTGAGATTCTAATATATAATCAAAATCTCTATAAAAGTAGAAAAAGTTTTTGTGAAATAAACGGGTATGACTATTTTCAATTTCTGTATGTGGAAATTAAAAAAATATGGGATAAATGCTAAAATATTATGGATAGCAATGTAATACCGTTTGTATTTGATAACTGGCATGAAACCTATCAGTGGTGGGTTCCTAATACTATACCATCAGATTTTATCATAAACGGCAAAAAAATGAACCCTGCAACGCATGATTTCGCTTGGTTTGAACATACGCGTTATGGTATTGACACTCGTAAAGAGTTTCATGATTTTTTTAGCTATCCTGCAAGAAAATATGATTATCTATATGAAAATAAAAATATAAAATTTACACTTTTAAATTCTGATATTAGCAAGTATATTTACCCTGTGTTGATTAGAGCGTATGGTTATTTTGAAAAACAAATCGATATAGGCTTTAATTATGTCAGCGATAGAGTCACTAATGATGTAAAAAATGGTAAAGCTAAAATCGTAATACTGTACGCGTACGAAGGGAATTGCTCAGATCGTAACACAAATAAAGAACTACTTATACTTGATAGTTGGTGTATAAAAAAGGGATTCAACAAATCTCAAGTATATTTTATTCATGGTAATCATAAAAAATTATCAAATATAGAAAAATATAATTTTACTTATATACCCATATTTGCATTTTATAATAGATTGCAAACTCAAGTAAATGATATTATAAAATATGACCCTGTTAATGAACATAATTTGTTTTTATCATATAATAGAAGATGGGATAAGCATAGGCAGTTGTTATTGAGTGAAATAATAAAAAACAATTTGTTACATCGAGGGCTTGTAAGTTACCCAAAAGGTAATACAGTACAACATATAGCTATTGAAAAAGGGTATAGTCCAGAGCTTGTAGATGCTGCAAAAAAATTGGAAAGCATAGCGCCCTTACTTTTAGATGTTGAGGATTTAAAAAAGGTTAACCCTATAGGTTATATCGTGCCAAATCATCATAGTAAAACTTTTTTAAGCATAACAACTGAGACTTTGTATAATGATGATGTTATATTTTTTACTGAAAAAACATTTAAACCTATTCTCGCTGGACAACCATTTTTTTTAATTTCTAATCCTGGCTCTTTGGAAACGCTTCAACAATGGGGATACCAAACATTCAGTAAATGGTGGGATGAAAGTTATGATGTGGAAGTTGATTTAAATAAACGTGTCAATATGATTATGAAAGAAATAATGAGGCTGTCTGTTCTAACAATCGACGAGTTGAAAAAAATTAGAAATGATATGTCTGTAGTATTGAAGCACAATCAAGATCTTTTTATTAGCAATAGAAGTTTGAATATAGAGGATCGTAATAAACCTCTATATGATACAGTTAAAACAATATGGAATAGTTTCTAGAACAGTTGACTTATTTATAATGTAAGTTAGTATTATATTATGAGCACAAATATTTTTTGGAACACTATTACACAACCTCAGCCAAACGATTTTCCTGTATGGGCAGTATTAGACGACCACAGTATATATACTGTTGAACTATTAAGAGAACCATCTTCTATTGAATGGGTTAAAATAAAAGCTTGGACACCTGCACAGATACCTGAACCTCCAAAAGAAAGATGGGAACGTCTTGCTGAGGAGTACTTTCAACATAAGATTGAATCAGATGGAGACATTCGTGGTGCAAAGGATTGGTTTATGGAAGGAGTAAGGTATGGCAAAGATCAAACTTACATTAATCCTAAAGAAAACTGGCAGACAGGTCCAAAACAAGCTTGCACTACAGATGAGTTTAAGGCAAAATATGGTCAGTACGGTGAAAAATACAAACCACAAACAGACCCTAACATACCTTGGAACCCTAAATGGGATAACCTGTGACTCCTGAACTACAAGTACAGCTATACAACAAGTATCCAAAGATATTTGCTGATAAAGATAAATCAATGAAAGAGACCGCTATGTGCTGGGGCATTGAGACGCCTGATGATTGGTACGATATTATTGATACTTTGTGTCAAGCTTTAACTAATACCTATACTACATATCTGGATATAGATAAAGAAGATGCAGAGCGCTTAGGTATAAAACCCACTAGATATAGAGATGAAGATAGCTACATTTATAGCGTAGAGTGTCCGCAAGTAATAGCTGAACAAGTGAAAGAGAAGTACGGTACGTTACGCTTTTACTATCATTTAGAGTATAGTGCAGACACAAAATACTTGTTAGAAACTAAAAAATATCCGCATTTGACAAACTTGAATACGGCTTTTCATTATTATGTTGACGGAGCGATACATTACGCTGAAGTATTAACAGAAAAGAAAAATGAACAAAAAACAGATAGCTACTACAACTGAAGAGTGGTTGAAGTTACCTCGCTCTGAAAGAGTGCCTCGTAAGTGGTACTGGCCTACAGGGTGGTATGAGGCGCCTTTTGCTATGATGATGAACGATTGGGATAATTGGGAGAAGCATATTAAGAAAGAGTATCCTATTCAGTACTGGTTAAGAGAAAACTTTCAATACACGTTTATACATTATTATCAATCAATAAAAAAATTAAAAAATAAATTCATTAACCCGAGACGTAAAATGCGTAACGCCTTATTTACTTCACAATGGGTAGATTTGGTTGAACTTGTACCTCAGTTTCATTTTCAAGCTATAATTGAGTTTGTAGAGGTTGAAAAAGCTTTTGAAAAAATTGTTTGGGATGACCCAACAAATCCTAAAACAGCAGAAGTAGGTAAAAAACTTAAAGAGTATTATAATTATATTAAAGTTGAAAGGCCCTTGTTAAAAGATAAACTTTACAAAGCTTATGATAATTTAGAAATTACTTCTGAGTCAGTATGTTATAAAGAGATTGATGAAATGGACAAACAAATAAAAAATAAGGATACAGAATTATGTATTTGGATAATACAAAATAGAGATCTTCTCTGGACTTAAGCGTGGCATTTTTTAAAAAAAATGTAATTTTAATGTATGACTGATGAACAACAAAAAGAACTGATTGAGTTACTTAAAAGTATGGATTGGAAGCTTTGGGAAATATTAACCGTTCTCAAAAATACGCCACCTGCTCCGTCTACAGAAAATACACCTGTTAGCAGCTCTGTTAAAAGTAATCCATTAGAAGTGTTTCTTAAAAAGAAATAATTTAAATGCATAATAAGCTTAAAACTACTTTAGACCATCTGCTAAAAATGGTAGAGTTTGATGTGGTTAAAGGTCCATATATAGTAGGTAGTATATTGACATATCAAACAGAGTTACAATTTGGGGATTCAGAATGGTCACCAAATGACATTGATATAGTTGTGCGCAACGAAGATCAAATAAAAGGAATAGATGCAGCTTTAAAAAATATAGCTTTAAGCTCTATAACTATTAATAAAGGTGCACCTTTAACAACTTGGGACTTAGGAAGTAACTTAAGTGTAGCGGCTATTATTCACGATGTAGATGCTACTGAAAGAGTTAAATGGGCTGATTGGACTATAGCCGCGTTTGCTACTGACGGTAAAGTGGTTACAACTATTGCTGGTGCAATATCTGATGTAAAGAATAGAGTTCTTAGAGAAAACCCTTTCAGTAAAGATGAAAAGCTTTTAGGCTTACAGACTGCAGATATAGATAACGGTTCAGTAAGCTGGATGGTACCTCGATATTATCGTTATAGAAAGTATCAGAAAAGAGGATACAACGATGTCGATAATAAAATATATGAAAAAAACTTTAAATATTATAATGGACCATTTTATTAATGCAATCACTAGGTATATATGGAGATTCGTTTGCTGACTCAAATACATGTAGTACAGATAAATTAGCATCTGCTGCTTGGTGTAATTTACTTAAAACTTATTACAATGTTACCAACTACGCTCTAGGTGGTAGTAGTTTATATTACAGTTATCGTATTTTTTTAAACACTCACCATTTGCATGATAAGTGTTTGTTTTTATCTACAGACTGGAGTAGAGAACATAACAACGTTGTTGATGTAGGTAATAAAAAAATAGGATTTAATTCATTACATACAATATATTTTCATTTTAAAAATTATCCCGAACTTTTTAAAAATACTGCTATAAAAAATAAAATATTTGCACTTGAACAGTATTATTTATATTTATTTGATGCTCAGACAAATTACGACTTGTCTACAT
>Ga0208379_1000420_pt1 | contig 18847 bp, 23 predicted proteins | sample CryBogCBE02Aug07_FD_184559 | JGI IMG/M metagenome (GOLD analysis project Ga0208379, IMG submission 184559) | Freshwater microbial communities from Crystal Bog, Wisconsin, USA - CBE02Aug07 (SPAdes) | ecosystem: Environmental > Aquatic > Freshwater > Lake | place: Crystal Bog, Wisconsin, USA... | reverse complement strand
TTGAGAGGTCGCCGTTGTTAAAGATCAGCTTCTCGGCAAGCTCATGGATGTGAGTGCCGCGCTCGGCCGCTTCGCCGGCCGGCTGCTGGGGCATCTTGTTCTCAAGCTGGAAGCTGGCCGGGCATGCGACGATGCGGTGCATGCGAGAGGCTGACATGGGCGCGTGGGCGCGTGCGGTGTGGTCGACTGTGGTCACGGTGGTCCTTTAAATAATTTGGTCGATGATGTTGAGTTTGCGCAAGACCTTGCCCAAGATCGTGTGGTCAAGTGATGCTCGGATGGTCAGGATGTACACCAAAGGCGTGAACCCTGACTTGGCAATGTTCTCCATGCGTGAAGCGGCCTGCTCCAGCGCTGAGGTCTGCCATGTTGCTTCAACGAACACCACGGTGTCGGCGCGCGAAAGGTCAACGCCCTCCGACATGGCCGCGATGTTGCCAATGATTAAATTCGTTTTCCCCGACTGGAACGCTTCAATGCTTTGCGTCCTCAGCTTGTCTGACGTTTGGCCGGTGATGACGGCAGGCTTGTGGTCCTTCAGGATCTCGGCCATCTCCAGCGCCACGTCGACGTGGTGGACGAACGCAATGACAGGCTCGCCGGTTTCAAGCAGGCCGGTGATGAACTCAGCGGCAGGCTTGACCTTCATCATGCCGGCCTCGCGCATGATGGTGGCGAGGCCCTCAAAGGCCATGATGGCGTTCGGGTTCTCGAAGAGGGCGTCAGCGTCGAACTCTTTTTCACGTTGGTCGACAGGCAGGTCGAAGGTAATGAGCGAGACCTGCGGCTGCTTGTAGTCTTTGAACACGTCCTCTTTCTTTCTGCGCAGGACGTTGGGGGCCATGAGGGCCTTGAGTTCTGGCAAGTTCGATGCGCCGCTCACGTCCAGACCCCAAGGGGCTTTCCACATCTTGGCGTAGCGGGCGGCAAAGTCATAGTAGCCGCCGCGGTAAACGCCAAGGCCGTTGAGCAGTGGCCAAAGCTCGATGGGCCGGTTTGGGATGGGCGTACCTGACAAGGCGTAGACGCGCGGGATTTGTTCCATGGCGGCCATGCAGGCCTTGGTCCGCTTGGTGGTGTGGGACTTGATGCGGTGAGCCTCATCGAGGACGAGGGTCTTGAAGCCGTGGAAGGCCTCGAGCGGGATGTCCTGCACGACATCGTAGTTGATGATGATCACGCCGGCCGCGGTGACCTTCTTTGCGGCTGTACGGCCGTTGATGACGGTGGCGTCGATGCCAACACGCTCGAAGGACTTTTGCCAGACGTTCTTAACGATGGCCGGGCAAACAACAAGGACCGGCAGGGCCTTTGAGGCGGCAACGGTGGTGGGGAAGGTTTTGCCGACACGTGGCGCATCGGCCAAGATGCAGCGCTTTCGGGTGCGCAAGAATTCCACGGTCTCAAGCTGGTGGGGGAGAAGTTCCATCGTTTTTCTCGGTTCAAAATTAGCCACCAATGTAACACAAATAAAATTTTTAAAAATTCTTTTATATATCTTTTTTTGGTGTTATAGTCGGCCCCGTGCAGCGATCTTGCGGCACAAAAACCCTTAAACGTTAAACAAAAGGAAACGTGATATGTCTACAAAAGTTGTAACCGGTGAAGTTCGTTTTAGCTATTTCTCTGCCTTGGCTCCTCGCCTCAACGAGATGAACAACAAGGAAGAGTACAGCACCCAAGTTCTTGTACCCAAGGACGACGAGGAAACGATTAGTGCTTTGAAGAAGGCGGCCAAGACGGCCCTGACTGAGAAGTTTGGCGACAAGATCCCCAAGAACATCCGCAACCCTTTGCGTGATGGCGATACTGAGACCAAGGCGGACGGCAGCCCTCTGAGCGAAGAGTATGCTGGCCACTGGTTCTTTAACGTCAAGGCCCAGAAGAAGCCGGGAGCGGTTGACGCGAACGGCAACGACCTGATCGGCACTGACGACATCGTGAGCGGTGACTATGGCCGTGTGTCGTTGAACGCGTATGCGTACGACGCTGCAGGCAACAAGGGCGTGGCCTTTGGCTTGAATAATATTTTGTTGACCCGCAAAGGTAAGCAGTTGGGTGGCGCTCGCGCGTCTGCTGCTGAAGACTTTGGCATTTTGAAGGGTGCGTCGAAGCCCAAAGCAGAGCCAGACTTTTCTGGGTCCGATGACGACTGGAACTGATAGATGACAAGCGCTGACCTTAAATACGTTGCCACGCACGTCCGTCTGGACGAGGTGGTGGAGATCGATCGGATCTGTAATGAACTGGGATGGTCCCGTTCGATGTTCATCGCAAGGGCCTTGCGGTTGGCAATCAAACAACCATACCTGTTGACCAAAGACCTGATCAGGAAGACCAGCGCTTAGTTATTCGGGGGGAAAGCAGATGCTGGTTACTTGTTCTAGACAAGGCACATAAAGAGACACCAGACGCAGCGAGTACCCCCACCTTCGCTTTTTTTAACCCACGTTTCCAGAAACCATGACCGATCGAATATTTGTGAGCGTTGCATCGTACTGCGATGCTTTGTTGGCTCACACGCTGCTGAACGCTATCACGACCGCCAAGCATCCTGAGCGCTTGGTGTTTGGGATTGTGGAGCAGGCCCCGATCGAAAAGCAGTTGAGGACCATTGGAGCCGTCAAAGAGAACTTCCGCTATGTTGGTATTGATCCGCTCGATGCGCGCGGCGTGTGCTGGGCCCGGGCCCTTGCCATGAGCCTGTATCAAGGTGAGGAGTGGTTCTTGCAGATCGACTCGCACATGGTGTTTGATCAGGATTGGGACGAGCGGATGATCGAGGGGGCCAAGACATGCCCAAGTGATAAGCCTTTGGTGACCAACTACCCGGTGGGTTTTAGGATTGACATGGACACCGGGGTGGTGACGAAAGAGTCTTTGAAGGGTGCGCTCAGGCACATCGTGAACAAGAACGAGCCGAGCTTCAAGAAAGAGAACTTGACGCTGTCGATCATTGCAGCGCCGATTGCATCAAACGATCCAATCGCTGGATGCTTTGTGGCCGCTGGGTTCATGTTTGCGCCGGGAAAGTTGGTGAACGAAGTGCCGTACGACCCCAAGTTCTATTTCCATGGAGAAGAGCAAAGTTATGCGCTGCGGGCATATACGCACGGCTGGGACATCTTTCATGTGCCGGACATGCCGATCTATCACTTGTACGACACAAACCCAGACAACTGCTACCGGCCCAAGCACTGGACCAAGGAGATCGACGAGCAGAGGAACGTGCGGTGGTGGGAGCTGCAGAAGTTCGCGCATGCAAGGTTCGACCAGCTGGTGGCGGGCGCGGACTTGGGCGTTTACAGCTTGGGGAAGGTGAGGTCGATTGAGGACTATAGGGAGTTCTCAGGGGTTGATTATTTGAACAAAACATTGGACCCTAAGGTCTTGCAGGCCGGGTGGGACAAACCGAAAGAGGAACAGAAATGAAGATTGACGAAATGACGTGGGAGGACCTGTGTGCCTTCTTTGCGATGCAAGGGATGATGGCCGGTAATTGGAAGACGGACACCATTGACTTTGACAGCCATGCAAAGCATATCGCTCAGGCGGCTTACTTCTTTGCAGAGCAGATGAAGGAGGAGCGACACCGTGAAGAAGAGTGACGAGGCCTATAAGGCGTATTGCACCAAGGACCTGAAGAAGTTCACGATTGAGGTTGGGGCTGACTTCAGGTCCGAGATGACCAACCCGAGGTTGGAGATTGACGGCAGGACCAAGGGGGAGGCCGCGCAACAGGGGCTGCACAACAAGCTGCAGCAGTTCATTGACATGATATTGGACAGGGAATCATGAAAGTACAAAACATTGAGACGAATGACACGGTGCGGTGTTTTCCAAGAACGCTGGAGGAGGCCTTCCCTTGGGAGCCGGACAACGCAAACGCCATCCAGCGTTATGACGTATCGCCGGTTAGCAACACCGAGTGGCTGATTTTCTTGTGCGCAGGGGTGGTCCTGATGTGCACGATCGCAATTTTGTTCAAGGGGTGAAGTATGACTGACGAACAAATTGCAAAACTATATGACCAAGCCTTGGTTATTGAAAGCAATGGTGACTATGTCGCTGGCGAATTAGACCCCGTAAAGTTTGCCAAACTGGTAGCACAGCATGAGCGTGAGCGCATTTTTGGTGAACTTCTGAAAATGCACGAAATAGCATCAAGCCAACATAACTACTATTTACACGCTGTTTTGACCATCCGAGCAAGAGGTGAAGCATGACTGACACATCAAAAGAATACACATTTACTGCGCCACCTAAACCCGTGGGATATTGGGTTTTGTATGAAGGCGCACCGCAGCTAATGATGTTTGCGATGCACCATAAACCGACTGAACAGCAGATCAAGAACACAGAAGAACTGCTGGGATGGAAATGGAGAGACGCATGACTGACGATTACGACTACGACATAGAAGAACTGCGCCAAGAGGTAGCTGCTGAAAAGCGTTACTACAACCAGCTTATTCGCCACCCTAACCCGCAAGACCCTGACTATCCAGAGCTGGAGGACGATGATGAATAAAGACGAAGCCCTACGCATGGCGCTGGAGGCGTTTGAGGAAATAGATGGCATCAATACCGAAACAGAGTGCATAACTATTGATGTGGACGATGTTATAAAAGTAATCAAAGAAGCACTGGCACAACCAGAGCCTAAATGGGTTGGTCTGACAAACGATGAGGTCAACAATTTTGCAGCGGGATGCCATCTCGGTAAATCTGTGCAAGCCGCTATTTATAACGCTGAAGCCAAACTCAAGCAAAAGAACGGCTACGCCGAGGAGAAGAACACATGAGTGCCGAACCTATCCCCGCCAAAGATGTAGCGGCCAGCATCATGAAAATCATGGATGAAGTTGCTCAGGAATATCCCGAAGAGGAGCGCGAAGAGTTGAAGGCGGTCATGCTTGGAACGCTGGGCATGGCGCTGTTTAATGGGCCAGTTGAAAAGGAGAAGAACACATGAAATTAAAGCTCAGAGCGCTTAAAACGCGCCTGTGGCTACTACCCCCTTCGCCCGAAGGGTTTGAGGCCATATTGGCCATTTTGGAGGCATTGGATGCAATCACGCAAGCAGAGGACAGAGACGGCCAAAAGGCTACGCAAGATGTTGGGAACGGCAGCGACACTAAGACAAAAACTAAGAAGACACGAACTGACGGAGGATTCGTTTCAAAAAGCCATCGACGAAATGATTGAACGGTTTGAGGAATACATAAAACATGAATACGAAAAAACAAACTGGGGTGATGATCCCGACTTACAAGAGGCCGGACATGGCGAGGCGGGCGCTGCTGCAATGGATCGTGCAAACACATAAGCCTAATCTGGTTTGTATTCACCAAAACGGCAGCCCTGAGAGTTATGAGTGGGTGATCGAGGACTTGAAGCCTTTGATCAACGTGCACTGGATTCACACACCGGAAACCTTGCGGCAGCACGACTGGTATTTAAAACCATTGGAGTGGTTGTTGGACCAAGGATGCGGCGCTTTCTTTTGGGCCGATCACGACGACATCTTTTACACAAACCACGTTGCAGCCTGTTTGAGGGAATTGGACTTTTGCGACTTCACTGTTTCCGATCAGTGTGGCGTGTTGAGGGTTAAAGACTTGGACTATCGATACGCCAAGCCGGTCAAGTTTACGAGCCATGCACCGGGCGGCATGTCCTCATCGATGGCGTTCAACAGAAATTTTGCTGAGAGCTTGAAAGAGGATTTGAGGGAAGACAAGAAATATCACTACGCCGACAACGTGGTGGCGTTTATTACCAAGCTCAAGCATTCGAAATACATCAGCAATAGGCAGACAACAGCGTATGTCTCCCACCTTGGAGCCAACAGCTCATCATCTTGGATTGACTTTTAATGAGTAAAGCAAACACAGCAACGCAGCGGGTTGAGCTGCTAAGGGCCCGTCGAGCAGAGCGTGGCTTAACGCGGCTTGACCTATATGTTCACACGGAAGATCACGCGGCCGTCAAGGCGTTTGTGCAAACGTTGAACGACAAACGCTTTGGCATAAACCCACAAGTGCAACCAGTGAAGAAAGAGACCGTTAAGGAGGAGGGAATTCAAGAGAGACTCGCAAAACAGGCCGAAGAGGCTAGGAATAAATTTTTTAAGGTGTTGAAACATGAAATTTGAACTATTGGCAAGAACTGAAGAAGAAGCGGAAAAGATCTATGACCAGCTGGCGTCAGCCATGAAGATGCATCGATGGAACGAACCCATCGTGATCTACTCGGACATGCCGGACTTCAGAAAGCCCGACGAGGTGACCTATTGGGTACGGGTAGGCAACTGGTCCAACCCCGCTCAAGGCGAGGCCGTTAAGCCTCTGCCCAGCAAACAGTAATTATGTCTCATCTACAGCAGTCTCAATTTTTCCAATGTGTCGCAAAACAGTACCCAGCTTTTTTCTGGAACAAGTCTGTGGCGGAGATTGGATCATTGGACATCAACGGGTCAATTCGTCCTTTCTTCAAAACCGACAAGTATGTTGGTTTTGATATTGCCGAGGGCAAGGGCGTTGACTCTGTTGAGCAGGGGCAATTGATTGGGTCGCCAACTGGGCATTACGATGTAACTGTAAGCGCTGAATGTTTTGAACATAACCCGTTTTGGGTTGAAACGTTCTCGAACATGTTGAGGATGACAAAGCCCGGCGGGCTCGTCATTTTTTCATGCGCAACGGTTGGTCGACCCGAACATGGGACCAGCAGAAGCACCCCAAACAATTCACCTTTGACAGTTCAAGCTGGGTGGAATTACTACCTGAATTTGGATGCCAAAGATTTTTTGGAATCATTCAACATGACCGGTTGGTTTGACGGGTTCCATTTTTTAGAAGGCACTCAAATGAAGGACCTTTACTTTTATGGAATAAGGTCAGGCAACAAAGTTAATTTCAGCGAGCAAGAGTTTATGAGTAAAGCTCAAGCTTTGGAGCAAGAGCTTCACTCACTAAACGAAAGTTCGAGGGTCATTGTGTGGACGCCCCAAACCATAATGATTTAAGCCTCTGCTTGAGAAGCGAGCAACGCTAACAGTTCAGGATTCGACGCGGCCTGTTGAAGGGCGCTTTGAGTCGTAGAGCTGACAGGAGCCTGAATCTGTGGCACAGCGTTGGACACCTGTGCCACGTTCGGGCTTGATGCTGTGATGGTAGGCGATTGAGGCGACACGCCGCTGACGCCCAGCGGCAACTCTTGCGAGATCCCGACTCTAGGCGGTTGTGGCTGTGGCTGCTGTTCTTGCGACTGTTGCGAAGATGCCATTTGCAATGCAGATGGCGGAGCAACTTGGGCGCTGGTTGGCTGCATGGGCGGATTGCCGGGGGCGCTTAAACCTCCGCCAACCGCCGACTGTGGGCCACCCATGTTTCCCATGTGCGGCGCATTTTCCAAAAATTCTTGAGCAGATGGTGCTGGACCCTCAGGCTGTTGTTGAGGTTGGCCAGCGCGGGGGAACCCACCGCTTATGCTTGGTGGGTTTTGCGCACCAAGGTTGCCACCAACGGCGTTGGCCACATTGCCGGCCTGACTGAACCTGTTCGTCATGGCCTCTTCCTGCTTCAGGCTGTTCATGATACCTTGCAGATTGGAGTCCATGGTGCTGCCGCCCAAAGGAGTTTGTCCTGCATTGGCGGGCGTCAAAAGCTTCTGAGCGGTGGCTTGGGCAGTCTGTGGAGGCATACCGGTCACGCGGGGAGCAACAGTGTTGACCACGTTGGACAGTGCGCTGCCAAAGTTGCCCGAGGCCGCATCAGTAACCGCATTGCCGAGGCTAGAAGCTTGTTGGGCCTCAACGTCAGTTGGCGTGGCTTTGATACCCTGCTTCTGTGTAAGCTGCATGCGCTCTTCGGAGTGCAGGCGGTTCTTAAATTGGTCGAAAGTGTTGTCGTCTTGGAACAAGGTCCTAAGCTTGCGCTCATTATCCCCACCCAACACACTCTTGATGGGCCGAGCGTCGGGGCTTGCACGAAGCTTCTCAAGCATGGCCTGAGCAGCGCCGGCGCGCATGGCGTCAAACTTAGACGGGTTGTCAGAGTAGTCTGAAACCAGTTTTCGCAACTCAGGCTCGGTCAGCTTGTAGACGTCCTTGCCTTTGTTCATGGCGTCGATCATCTCGGAATCACCGGCAAACTGTGCGCGTGCAAGTTTGTAGTCAGGAGATGCCTTCTCCATGTCTTTAAGCAAATCGTTTTTCATTCCAATCAAGGTTTTGGCTTGATTGGTTTCGCCGGCACGCATTTTGGTCTCGATCATGTCATCGAGGGCCAACTTGGTCTCGTGCAAAGCGCGAAGCTTGTTGGAAGATATGTCAAGGCCTTGGTCCGCCATGCGCTTCATGCCTGCATTCATGGCCTCTTGGAACGAAGGCAATTCGCGCAACTTGGCCAAATGTTCGGTGGTTTTAGGCGTGATTTCGTTTGCGTTATTAAACGCGGCTTCGTACAAAGGCTGGGCCTTTTCTTTGCGCGCGTTGATCATGTTTTGCAGATCGGTATAGAAATCTTTGGAGCCGGACATCAGGCCACGAAGATCTTCACTCACACGTGGAACTTTTTCGCTTGCACGGTCAGCCAAAGCAGCGATGGCCGTGTTGCGGGTCTCGCCGGGGGCCATGGTGGCCTTCTTCAACAAAGCGCGCGTATTCTCGCCAAGGTCGGCCAAGGTGACTTCACCGCGGCCCATAGCATCGATGGTAGGCTGGACGCTTGCAGGAGAGTAACCGTCTTTGGCCATGGCCTTGGCAATAGCCAGATTGGCCTGACGGTCAGGGTTGCTCTTATCAAATATGCTACGGCCGTATTCAAAAACCTGAGGCGCGCGCTTAACCAGCTGGTTGGCGGCAGTGCCAAACAATGCACCGGTCAATGCACCGGTTCCTGCTTCTCCGGCCATGTTGGACAAGGTTGGAGCCTTCTCTGATGTACCAACACCGCTCACAGCGCCGTAAGCGCCACCGACAGCCGCGGGCTTCAATGCGCTGATGATGCGAGGCATGAGGCGAGCAGCGTTGGCGGCCGTGGCAGCACCAGCCTCAGGGGCTGCAAAGCCGCCGGTCAATGCGGTAGCGCCAAGGCCCGTGGCAAGACCACCACCAAGCTCGGCGAGGTTGGCCGTGATGGGGTTTTCTTGGTAATACTTGTGCAGGCCTTGGCGCTCGGACTGAAGATAGTCTTCATAGCTGCCCGGAATTGGGCCACCTGCAATTAAATCTGACAGCTTAGGCTTTGGTGCATTCCCAGTCAGTTGATCGTACTTTTGACGCATCTTGGCCATGGCCTCGTCAGAGAAGCCCATGCTTGCGCCTTGTGCAAATGCACGAATAGGTCCAGCTTCAGCCGGAGGAAGTTTTGAACTTGACGGAGCCTGCGGCACGACATGGCTAGTGCCAGTCACGCGCTGAATGACGTCCTCTGACGTGCCATCAGGGAAAGAATGGACTGTGCCGTCTGATCCTACTCGTTCGATGGTCATGGTATTACGTTCCCATTCTTGTCGTAGTTCTTGCGAGGTGCGGAGAAGTACTGCTCTGGAGTTTGCCTATTGGGATTTGGAACCCAATTGCCTGTTTTGTCTTTAACCATGATTGGGTTGGCATCAGCGTACTTTTGGAAATATTTTGTAGCTTCAGGAACGGTTCCACCAACACTCGCAAAATTGGTAAGAAAATCTTGATACTGTTTGTCTCGCTCACGTTGAGCCAAACGTGTATTGATGATCATCAAATTTGCTTCTGGAACAGTATTGACACCAAAGGTTGTCTTGCTCAAGTAGTCTCGATCGGCGTTAGAAATGCCTTGGCCCAAAGACCCGCCGGTGGCGCTCAACACATTGCTATTGGCAAGCTTTTCAAACTCTTGATAAGCTTCTGGTTTACCACTGAAATAGTTGCGGTAAGCCTCTACACCGGCCTTCATGGTTCCTGTAGGAAGCATAGTGGCAAGCATTTTGGCTCTGTTCAATGAAGTGATGTCATCGTTCAAACTCTTCATTTGAGGCGAAACATTTTTATCGATGTAATCGCGCGTAGCATCCCCATCCTTAACTCGTTGAGCCGCAGCTTCTTTAGGCGTCAAGCCAAGGTAACGGGTAGTATCAGGAACAGGTACACGAAGATCTGTAGCTTTGTTAACAATTGCATCAGTATTACCTGTACGCGCATTCTCACTGATTTCTTGCAAGCCGCGCTGGACCGCAACATTGCTGGCCGCGGCAGCTGCATTGCTGGCACGAATCTGAGCCTGCTTACTCTGTTCGTTCAAGCCTTCTTCTTTGGCCAACATCAAAGCGGCTTGGGCTGCAACTTTTGGATCAGTTGGGTCACCACCCAAAGACTCGATTTTCTTCTTCAAGTCGGGGCTCATCTGGCTCAATGTTTTTTCGCGGTTAAATTCGCGTCGAACAATACCAAGATGGTCAGGATCATCTAAGTTTAAATTCAAACGTAAAGCAATTTCTTGCAGGGGTTTGTTATCTGTATAAGTTTTGAATGATTTAGCAAAATTTGGGTCAACCAAAGACAAACCCGACTGGGCCGCAAAGGCCTTCATCTCAGGCGTTGCCTCTTTAGTAGCCATCAACTCTTTGACGCGTGTGCGGCCAGCATCGCTGTTGGGGTCCAGACCCTCAGCCATGACTTGCTTTTGAAGCTCAGTAACTTTGGGGGCCAAGCTGCTGGCCACCTTCATGCCGGTTTGGGCAAACATCTGCTGTTGGGCCAAATTCTGGTTGGCCAAATCCATCTGCATCTTGGCAATGGCTTGGTCTTGCAATGCCTGTTGATTGGCTGCTTCACTGTAGCCCTTCAAGCCTTGGCTTAACCCGCCAAAGAATCCACCACCGCCGGGCTGGAACAAACCAGCCGCAAGGGCCAACATCTTGGGATCAAGTCCACTTTGGCGTGATTGCAAAGCTTTATCAAGTTGAGATTGCGCTGCTTTTATTTGCGCTTGTGCAGCTTGATATTCAGGCGAATCTCCACCCAACGCTTGACGACCAAGCTGAGTTAAAGACATTTGGCCAGAGCGAATGGCCTCAGGGTCAACGCCAACCATCTTGGCGACATAAGGGCTATAGCTATCTTGAGTTTCGTCTGACATGATGTCCCCTTAGCTGATAGCGGACCAGTCAAATGTAGCGCCAGTCGTTGGGTCAATATAAATTTGACTTGTGTCGTTAGGAACCCCGCCGGTGTAATCTGTGCCGCTGACTGAGCCCGGATTATTACCCTGATAAGTGGTTCCAGTACCGGGCGCTTGCGTAGCCGTTGGGAACAACTGTGAAAGCCCTTTCATCACGCCTTGGAATGGGCTTGTGCCGCCGCTGCCAGAAGCAAACAATGCACCCAAACCAGTAATAGCGCCCAACGGAGACGTTCCGTATTGGCCCGATTGGCCGGGACCAACGTACGTGGAGGTTGTTGTGCTTGGGATCTTCAACGTTGACAAAGCATTGGCCGCATTTGTTGCAGCTGTCATTGGCTCATTGATGATCGACTGCCGGTAAGCTTGCTCTGTCGCGCCAATGTTCGACAAATCGGTGTTGGCGGTATGTGCGCCAGTGATGTCTGTTTGGCCCAAATTGTTCAATGTATTGGCGGCAGTATTTTGCAATCCTGCATTTTGCAAAGCAGATTGCACCGCATTTTGATAGCCGGTGTTCAATTGAGAAGCTTGCTGGGCCGTCAAGTTAGATTGAACGTTCGACAAAGCGTTTGCAGCGGCATTGGCGGCGCGCTGGCTGCCAAACTGGCCAGTAGCACCAGAGGCAGCCTGCAAAGCCGGCAGAATATTGTTCTGCACGTTCTGGTTGGTCAAATTGGCCATACCGCTTACCACGTCTTGCTGGTAAGGGTTCATGAAAGCGTTGACTTGGCTTGGGGTTATGCCTTGAGCCACGCCGGTGGCCGTGTTGATGGCCGCATTAACCGGAGTTTGATAAGCATTCGATGTGTCTTTTGCGGTATCTTGAACGTACTGCGTCAGGGCAGATTGACCCGCAATCATCGAATTGGGATCGGCATTCATGGTCGTTTGACCAATCTTCGCAATATCTGATGCTGACGTGTTGTAGTAGTCGGGCGCGGTCGTCGCATTCGTCGTGGTCGACGAAATATTCGGTAGTGGCGCTCCTGATAATAGACTTGCCATTTTTAGCTCCTAATTACTTCAAGCCCTTCATCTTCATCCCTTCTCGAAGGTATTCGAGAACGGACTTAGACTTCGGAGGTATTTTGCCGATAGGGGCCGAGCGCTTATGCGCGCGCAATGCTTCACGCATTGCATTCAGGAGTTCAGCACCGGCCTTATTGGACCCATTGCCCAACTGCGACACGGTGTCGGCATCAAAAACAAATTCGCCATCGGCCAACATGGCCGGAATATCGTCAGATTGTCCATCGCCGGGCCCTTGCACATGGTGCGAGTCACCGCCCGTGCGGAAGACCGGGACTGACCCATCATACTCTGGGTGAGCCTTGTCTGGAATATGTCCACCCTTGGCAGCCATTAAAGCTGAAGACATGACCTGACCGCCCTTTTTATAGGCAGGCAGTTGCGCGTTACCGGCAAGACTTGCCACCTCTGTATTGGCATTTTGGCTATTGGCCAGAGCCGCCTCATTAGAGGCGGCAGGATTCAGGATTTGCTCAATGGTCTGAGGCTGCTGACCATAAGAATAGAAAGACGGCTCCCCACTGGCCTGTTGGGCCTGCTGGTTTTTCATGAATGCCATGGCGGCTGCAACCATAAGTGGGTCCTCAAATTTGGCTTTTATTCCAGTACCTCCAAGCCAGCTTTCTTCAGGTGTAGGAGGGGTCCAATTGGCTACAGGCGTACTGGGTTGGGTAATTGTACTTGTGGCCGGAGCAATTGTCGATGTTATCGGCGGTTTTGTTGTTACAGGCGGAAGTGTTAATTTAATCGCGCCGCCGGTAGGTGATGGGCTTGGGGTATCTGTCGGAGGGGGTGTAATAACGACAACGTCTGGCGTTGAAGTCGGCGATTGCGTTGGACGGTCAGTTGTTACAACAACCGTCGCCAGCGTTGGTGTCGGTGTATCTGTTGGCTCAGGCGTAACAACAACATTTTCCAGCGTTTGGGTCGGTGTTTGTGTTGGGCGATCAGTTGTTACAACAACATTTTCCAGCGTTTGGGTCGGTGTGGGTGTTGGGCGGTCAGTTGTTACAACAACATTTTCCAGCGTTTGGGTCGGTGTGGGGGTTGGAGAAGCTGTAACGACAACATTGGCCAAAGTCTGCGTGGGTGCAGGCGTTACATTATCAAACGGCCACGGCGCTTGAGTCTGTGTCGGTTCAGGCGTTGCCGTGACAACAACATTGGCCAAAGTCTGCGTAGGCGCAGGCGTCGTGTTATCAAAAGGCCATGGCGCTTGAGTCTGTGTCGGCTCAGGCGTTGCCGTCACAACAACATTGGCCAAAGTCTGCGTAGGCGCAGGCGTTACATTATCAAAAGGCCACGGCGCTTGGGTTGGAGCGTTTGTTGGCGCTTGGGTTGGAGCGTTTGTTGGCGCTTGGGTTAAAAGATTTTGTTTGTACTGGTCAAAAGCATCTTGGGTGGTCAGGCCCAATGCCTCAGCCGACTGATAGTCTTGTAAATTTTTAAACCCGCCACTTGTATAGGCAGCGAGTTGATTCTGGTCTGATAAACCTATTGTGTAAGCGTTTAATGCATCCTGCAAAGAATTAAATTTGCCGTCTGACTGGAACGCATACAAATTTGAAAGTTGGGATGGCGTATTTAACCCAAGATTCCTAGCGGTTCTGAAGTCATTTCCGTCTGCAAATCCAGCAGCTTGGCCAGCTTGATAGTCCGATAGGTTGGTATATCCAGCACTTTTGGCGGCGTTGTAAGTTCCAACGTCTGTAAAACCATTACGAGTCGCTCTATCAAAAGCTGCTGCGTTATCAAAACCTTCCAGCGTTGCTGCAGCGTATGTTGCGGCGTCAGTAAACCCTCCAGCCTTCGCCGCATTGTAGGTGGCTGGATCAGTAAACCCTCCTGATTTGGCTGCGCTGTAATCTGAATAGTTGTTAAACCCTGCATCTGTGGCAGTTTTTTCGTTTTGTGCCGTTACCATAGTTGAGTTAACTAAGGAGGCTACGTCAAGTTTTCCTGTTGACGCTAACTGAACGATTGAATTCTTAAATGCCGCCGCCGCTACCGGGTCTGTTATCTTCATTGCAGTTACAGCCGCATTTGCTGCAATGTTTAAGGCTGTGCCTTCTGCAAGTTTTGTAAGATCCACTTTCCCGCTCGAGAAATATTGCATGGCCGCGTTCATGCCCGCAGACTTGATGGCCGCAATAGCAGTTGGGTCTGTAATCCCATTATTTTTCAAAGCGTCAGTGATGGTGCTATCAATGCCCAAATCACCAGCGTTTGCTGAAATGTAAGAAATTGCCGCAGCCTTTACGGCATTTGTAAGGTTTCCTGTATCAATGTAACTTTTTGCTGCATTGACTAAAGGAACAGCCCATCCTTGGCCGGTTGCCATTGCAATCATGTCAATGACTGGTGCTGCGTCACTAATGAAATTGCCTAATATGCCGTTATTCTTTTGGTATGCGTATGTACCGATGTAATTGCCGTTTATGTCAAACGTGTTGTAGGTATTATTGGTATTGTTGGTTTGGAAACCATTAGCAGTACCTCGGGTAGTAACTCCCGTATATGGGTCATAAGTAGCGCCAGCATCATTGGTATGGGTGATCGTTGCTCCAGCTGGTATCTGATACAGCTGTTTAAATTGATCATCAGAAATATCTGTAACCTGTGTTATTGGAGTTGTTTGATTAAACTCATCTTGCAGGTTATATGTAGAGGTCGTGTATATACCATTAGGGTCCAAGGTTGAAGCATCAACCATTTTCCCGTTGTAATAAACCATGTTATTACTGGTTTGATCAGCACCAAAAGTAGGGTTGTAAGCAGTACCTGTTTGGAGCAAATTTTTTGGTACGTTGCCACCAGTAAAGAAATTTGATGGACTTGTTGTCGCCGCTGGAGCAGCTGTCTGAACTGGTGCAGCCGTTTGAACTGGTGCAGCTGTCTGAACAGGAGCGGCTGTCTGAACAGGAGCAGCTGTTTGAACTGGAGCAGCTGTCTGAACTGGAGCAGCTGTCTGAACTGGAGCAGCCGTTTGAACGGGGGCGGCTGTTTGAACTGGAGCGGCTGTTTGAACGGGGGCGGCTGTCGCTGCAGGCGCTACATCGGGTAATGTGCGGCCTTCAAATTGGCCATTATTTAAATAATGTAAAGCAGCCCCAACCTCAGCACTCCCGCCAAATTGATCCAAGTTGGCATCGACGTATGCGGCAACATCTGGATAGGCGGATAAGTAACTATTCCAATCGTAGACCGGTAATGTGCGGCCTTCATACTTGCCAAAATTTGCATAGTGTGCCGCAGCTCCAGCCGCGGCACTGCCGCCATAATCACTCAAATGAGCATTGATGTATGCAGCAACATCTGGATAGGCAATTAAATAATTGATCCAATTGTAGCCGGCAGGAACAGCACCAGAAGATCCGCCACTTGTGCCGGTCCCATCGCTTGACGACATCAAAAGTGGGTATTTGGGAAAAATCACTTGTGCAGCCTCATGATGTTATTAAATGCAAAGGCCCAATCCTGCCAAGTCTCAAATAGCCTAGAGTCAGGAACCCCAGACATCGAAAAATAGCCAATGCCGCTCACGGCATCAACCCACTCATGCCACCGCTCTTCAGAAATGGTCCCCAGCTGATTGGTCGCAAACTGTTCTGCGTTCAATGCGCACCAATTATCCCACGTCATATTGCGAGGATCATAGGTGAAGGCCATTACGGATTCCCAGTGGAACGAACGTCGCCTGTGGTGAGTGACAGTATGATCTTGCCCATTTGATAGTCGCCGTTGAACGTGTTCGACTCAAACCGCAAGCGCATTTCACGGCGCTGCTCGCGCATATCAATCTTCAACGTGTTGGACGTGAACACATAAGGCGCTGACGGTTGGTCTACGTCATCAGCGTAGCCCTTACCGGTCACAACCAAGCTCATGTCGCCGCTTTGCAAAAAGTCGGTTTCAACGCGCTCTAAACGAGTCCACAAGTTATCGCCCGGCTGAGAAGAAGCACCCACCAAGTTGCCCAAAGTGCCAATATTTGGCGTCTCAATGGCCGAATAGATGGCATCCACGTTGGTCAAATAGACCTGATTTGTGCCAGTCTCATGTTGCCAAATGGTGTACGAGTTGGCGGACAAAATGGTCGATCCAACTGCAGTACTTGTCGGGTTATATACCGTGTATGTACCAGTTCTCCCCAAAGCACCATTGGGCGCTGTTGAGGTCAATTGAGCCGTGATCACCATTTCATTTGGAACACCCAAACCTTGCAAGATTTGGCCAATGAAGATGGTTCCATAAACCATGGAAGACACGGTCAGCGTTGTTCCGGTGACCGAGCCTGTAAATTCCACAGAAACCGTTGGCTTGCTATCGGCCCAAATTGGCTTGGGGAAGATTTCGGTAAACGTACCAGCAGACCGACGCGCACCAATCGCCGTACCAGCGTCATACCACGTCTTCTCACGCACGTTATAGATGATCGCATCGTTACATTCAATCGAATCACCGCGTGGGTAGAACCACCAGATCTCGCCGTAGCGAGGGACCTTGGTCACCCAAACCTTTTGCTTGTAAGCAAGGTTGATGTTGTCGAAGAAATAGTTCTGATTGATGTCGTTCGGAATCTCTTGCACTTGTCCGTTGTAGTACAAGAACCGGTCGATACCGCACCAATAGAAAATGCCGTCATACTCAATGACGCCGCTCGATGACATCATCGAACTCTGGCTCGATACCAAGTCATAGGACCAGTAATAGGTCACAGCAGAAGATCCAACCGTCACGGTGGTCGGGCTGTAGCTCACACGGATCAATGAGTTTAAAGACCAAAACAGGCCGCTAGGAGACGCTGTACCGCCACGGATAGGCAAACCCTTTACGATCTTACCCGTGGCCACGTTATTCGCGTTTGCGGTGGCCGACACCCAATCGTTAAAGTTGCCGGGCCCAGAGTTCTGGATCAAACCGTTGTTGCCGTACACAAACAAGTACGGGTGAATGATCACCACACCGCCAGAGACGGCGATGTTGTTGTCAAACGTCACCGTTACGCTACTTTGAGTCGTCATCGACAAAGAAGTCGTGACCAAGGTCACGGCGCTGCCGGAAAACGATACAGGGCTGCCTGACGAGCCAACAGTCTGCGAATTGTTGACCGTATAAGTGCCAACCCCGCCCGTGCCAGTGCCATAAGCAGTGATAACCGTGCCGGGCGTAACGCTGGCGCTCGTTGCTGTAATGCTTTGGCCAACCGCCACAGCGCCAACAGAGACAGCCGTCACGGTGAATGTCGTGCCAGATATGTAACCCGTAATGCTCGAGCTGGCGTCAACCACAACAGACGCCACCGTGGTCCCGTTTGTGATGCCAGTGCCGGAGACGGTCTGCCCGGGCCCAATCAAGGCATTGTTGCCGTTGATGATCATCTGCTTGCCGTTCAGGTAAACAGATGCCTGCGTAAAGACGCCAACCGGAGACATTGATGTCGTGCCAAACGGCGCGTAATAAGGCCGAGTATTGTTGGTGTTACTAATGAACGTCAGGTTTTGGCCCGGGTGAGCCACCAAGTTGTTCACACCGCTGCCGGTTGCGTCGTAACCAATGTCAAACTGCCACAGGTTGTTGTCGTTCGGCGAAAACGTTGAGCCCAACGAGTAAGTGGTGGGCCCAGTACCAATCGCCGTCACACTGTTGGTCACCCACTGCTGCAACCCACCGCTGTACCCTGAAATAATGTAGTTCAGGCCATTGACGGCGCTCATAGTGACGCCTCTTGAAACGCCAGAGGCGTTCAAGAAAGCGCCGGTATATCCGCCAATCTTTCTGGGCAATCCGCGCTGAAAACGGGTCCACACGCCGTCCACATATCGGACCGATGCGAACTGCGTTCCGTCCCTCTGGATCCCAGAAGGGATGACAAGCGATATAACCTTGGAGGTCAAAATGTGCCCCCGCTAATACCGCCAAATACGGTTAACCCGGTTGAACTGAAATAAGCCTGCTCAGACCCGTTGATGGTAATACCCACTTGGTTTGAGTTGGGCAAATACAAACCTGTATTCAAGTTTCCAACAAAGTTCAAAGATGGGTTGGTAGCCGATCCAACGCTCAAGGTCAAAGACGTGACGTTATTCGAAACGGTAGACACGGCGTAAAGGTTTGTACCGTCACAAACCAAGGCAACTGTTGAGCCGCTTGGGATTGTCACCGTTGCACCACTGCCAGTGGAGAACGTCAATGTGTAGGAGCCAGAAGTAGCGTTCGTAATGACGTAAAACTGCACCGTAGGTGGAACAATCACCGTGGTGTTTTGGCTTAACGTACCGGAGTACTCTTGCAGAGTGTATGAACCTTGAGTCGACGTCAAAGTGATCGTCGCACCGGCTCCAGTAACAGAGATTTGTTCTTGCGTGAAGCTAAATAAAGTGCTTTGGCCATAACCCCAAGAGCTGTAGCCACTGGACCCATTCGAAACCAACGCAAACGATTCGCCCAATTGAAGCTGCGTCGAAGTTCCAGCGGCGTCAATCTGGTCAGTGCCGCTTGTTTGCACAGTCAAGATGCCAGTGCCGTTGTTCTTGATAATGGTGAACCAGTTGATCCCGACCACCGAAGACGATGGCAACGTAATCGTTCCTGCGCCGCCTTGCCAAACTGACAACTGCGACTGAGCATTTGCGCTCAATGTCGAGTTGG
>Ga0208379_1000418_pt1 | contig 18941 bp, 30 predicted proteins | sample CryBogCBE02Aug07_FD_184559 | JGI IMG/M metagenome (GOLD analysis project Ga0208379, IMG submission 184559) | Freshwater microbial communities from Crystal Bog, Wisconsin, USA - CBE02Aug07 (SPAdes) | ecosystem: Environmental > Aquatic > Freshwater > Lake | place: Crystal Bog, Wisconsin, USA... | reverse complement strand
GCATTTTTTTTGGGCTATTTTTCATAGATTTTGGTTGACTTTTTAACCAAAATCCTGTATAATACTACGTATAGACAATAAGAAAAGGAGCAATAAATGACAGGTTTATTAGACATTGAAGTGCATGAGCAAGTGTATAGATTTAGAGTAGTTCGTTGTATGAACGACGAACTCAGAAACCCAGAAAAAGAATGGGATCTAGTTTTCAGTTCAGACAGTCTAAAAAATGCTATGAATGCTTTGGCTCAAGAATGTTTTGAGTATGGTTACCCAGGTGGTGCCATGAATGGTAAGAATAAGTTTGGTGATGAATACAAGATTGTTGATGGAGGTGCTGTATAATGCAATTATTCTTAAATCAACTAGTAACAGACATCAAGGCAGACTATGCCCGCTGGAGCAAGAACATGACTTCATATCGTCAAGAAATGATTGACGAGTTCAATGCCCGTGTGCGTGTCACTGAAGGTAAGAAGTATTACAAAGTTATCCAAGGTACCAGCGTATGGGGTTTCATCGTTAAAGAAGATTCAGGTAAATTCCGCAAGGGCGACATCTTAAAGGCCGCAGGTTGGAATGCTCCAGCAACCAACAGTGCTCGTGGTAACATCATCGACGGTGGCTATTCCATCCAATGGACTGGCCCAATGTATCTAAGATAAGGAGAACATATGGATAAGTTTGTTTACTTCGCGACAGTTCCAAAAGCTACCCAAGAACTCTTGGCTAGGTATGAGAGTCCAGAATCTGAAGCCAGCATTTGGAAAGGTATTCCTATAGCATATTTGGATCAGATACGACAGGCTCTATACCGTGCAGGCCAGTTCCGTGTTAAATTCCGTGGTCCAAGATATGATCATCAGCGTGGCACTTGTCGTAGAGAGGACGCCTACGCATTCTCGGTGTATCCACTATGACACCAGAAGATCAAAAGATAGTAGACGCTATTTGGGGTGAAGAAGGATTGACCAAAGATGATCGACAGATAGTTAAGGGCATCATGGCCATGGCCCAACTAGCTGGTGAACGGTTCAAAGCAGGCAAAACTGTCATTGTTCCAGAAACTGATATCCTGCATTAATCACTTGACAAATTCCAATTTTGAGTATATAATAGTTGTGTTATCGTTAATTAAAAAAGGCTAGACAAATGGCAGTTTCAGAAAATCGTACCGTAACTTCAGAAGAAGCTCGTGTAGCACTTCAACAATGTTTCATTAAAAAACGCCCTGTGTTCTTATGGGGTCCTCCAGGTATTGGTAAATCAGAATTAGTAGCAAGTATCGCAGAAGAACAAGGCGGCCATATGATCGACCTTCGTCTAGGACAGATGGATCCAACTGATATCCGCGGTATTCCTTTTTACAACAAAGAAAACAATTTGATGGATTGGGCTCCTCCAATTGATTTGCCCAGTGAAGAATTAGCAAACCAACATCCAACTGTGGTTCTTTTCTTAGATGAAATGAATTCAGCGGCACCTAGCGTGCAGGCGGCGGCTTATCAACTTATCTTAAATCGTCGTATTGGTAAGTATACACTTCCAGACAATGTGGTATTGGTTGCCGCAGGCAACAGAGAAGGTGACAAAGGTGTTACATTCCGTATGCCAAGTCCACTCGCTAATCGTTTTGTTCACTTGGAAATGCGTCCAGACTTTGATGCTTGGCAACGTTGGGCCGTCCAAAACAACATCCACAAAGACGTCGTAGGTTATGTGTCATTTGCCAAACAAGACTTGTTTGACTTTGATCCAAAAAGCTCAAGTCGTGCTTTCGCAACACCACGTAGCTGGACATTCGTCAGTGAATTGCTAGAAGGTAACTTGCCAGCGTCAGTTGAAACAGATTTGGTAGCAGGCACTATTGGTGATGGTACTGCGGTCAAGTTTATGGCACATCGTAAAGTTGCCGCCCAGATGCCAAATCCAACTGATGTACTAGAAGGTAAAGTTAAAGAACTTAAAACCAAAGAGATTTCAGCTATGTATTCTTTAACTGTGTCAATGTGCTATGAGTTAAAAGATCTGAACAATAAGAAAGATAAAATATCTACTGACAAATGGCATGAAATGGTAGATAACTTCTTTAGTTTCATGATGGCGAATTTTACTACAGAACTCACTGTTATGGGTGCTAGGGTAGCTCTTACTGTTTATAACTTACCTTTCGTTCCAAACAAACTTAAAACGTTTGATGAATTCCATAAACGTTTTGGTAAGTATATCGTCCAAGCAGTTGCTTAATGCTGTTAGTCAGTAGTGAAACTGAACATCTAATAAGTCAAGCCAGGAAATTTTCTGACAAGCCAGTTTTGGTAAATTCAGAAAATTTCCATACTGACTATGGTGCTGGGTATACTTCTATTATAGAGTTTGATGATAAGACAAAATTCATCGAAGCAGTATTATCAGCCAAAGAAGTTTTTTATATTCCAGATTTATCAGATCAAAAATTTGATATCAATGATCCCACCAGATCAGATCGAGGATTAACAGAAAACTTATTATCTCTCATCAGTCAATCTAAAAATATCAATGGATTAGAAAATCTGTTAGGATTTAAAGAAGTATTACCTAGTCTTAATCTCATGAGCAATTTATCTGATATTAGACACAGCGAATCGCCGACTTTGTGGAATGTCGGATGTAGTTTTACTGCTGGAGAAGGAGTTGCTCCAACTGATAGATGGGGCCACTTATTGGGCAATAAAATCGATTTACCTATTAGTTTTTTAGCCCAGAATGGATCATCGATTACCTGGCAGGGCAATCAGATTTTAAGATCTGATATTAGAAAAAATGACATAGTTGTTTGGGGACTGACTACAATAAATAGGTTACCTTATTACAGCTTAGATCAAGGGGAAGTACATCTGATGATCAATAGTACTTCACTGAAAAAAATGATGGCAGGATTATTAATCGACGATGAATACATGTATTATTTGGCTATCACTCAGATGCATGCTGTGATCAATTTTACCAACAAGATCGGATGTAAACTATTGTTAGTTGGATTATTGTCATCTGGTAGAGATTATTTTTATTTTAAGCATCTGCCTAATTATTATCATTATTTTAATGCTGATTCTTTTGATTTTGTTGATGTAGGATCTGACGGTAGCCATCCTGGACCAAAACAACATCAACTGTATGCCGAAGCCATTTTTAATCAACTTAAAAAGAGAGGGTGGGTTTAATTGGAACTATTTCGCATCAAGAAAACAGACAAGCGTATGTCAGCCCATCCGTATTTCACCCACTATATAGAAGAGAATGTCACTCGCGGGTTCATTCACCCTAGCCAAATTGAACCCATGCTTACCAAGAACTTCTTTACCCTTAGAGAGTGGATGTGGGAACAGTTTGGAGCCAGCAAAGAGTGGCGCTATTGGATTAACCACCATCCAATCATAGCTCTGGGAAATCGTAGCCAAAACCCTGTTTGGTGTTGGGATTGTGAGTTTGGAAAACAACGTATTTACGTTACCAGTACAGCACTAACCCTGTTCAATTTAAAGTGGATGTAGTGTACATAAGATTTTTTAATCCACCACATAATCCGACTTGTGTGTCTTTTTGTAATTTAGATAACGCATCTAATAGAAATTCATAATCCACATTTAGATTATTGTCAATTTGATTTTCGTTCCACCAAAAGTCTGCCATATGACCCCAACGATCTATTTTTTGTAAACCTATATGGTCAACACCTAGACTTTTTGCCAGTACAACATAATCTAAAATTTCTTTATAGTTTTTATACTGCACAACATATTGGGTTGATACCTTAATGCCTAACTTGACCATTTGCTTGATACCCTCGAGCACCAGTTCAAAGTTTCCACCTCTGACATCTTTATATGTTTGGTTGGTTGCAGCATCTAGGCTGACGATTACTATATCAATCTGGCTTTTAAACTTTTCTAATAGTCCCATATTTTTTGTTATGAGATTACCATTGGTTGTTATACAAAATTCAAAACATTTAGGGATCCGATCATTATTAAACCATTTTTGATATGCGGCGCTAGCAAAAATATCACCGTATCCATCACCATATATTCTCACTTTATTTTGATGTGTCTGATAATCATTGGACAATTTGGTTAGTATATTATAAACTTTTGGATTAACTTCACTGGAATAAATGTTGGTATTCCTACAACTCTTGCATTTTAGATTACAATTCCTATCCAAATGCAAATGTATAGTAGATGGTAGGGTTATATCATTGTTTGGCAACGGATCAATTTGGGCCAGATTCCAAAAATCTCCACATTGATCTTTGCGACAATAGCTAAATGTTTGATCTAGTATAGAATTTCTAAGAATATTTATTGGTTTATCGACATAGATTTCAGCGATAGAATTTTGGTTGATATTGCCAATCCACCCAATATCGCTCCAGGAGTTGCACAGGCATGATCCAACCATTCCTTCAGAATGGATATTGATAGTATCCCAAGGGGCTGAACAATATTTTGGCATCAAGTATTTATGAGACCATTTTTGAGCTTGACAAATAAGTATTTTGAATGTATAATGTTACTATACAATTAAGAAAGTGACACGATGACAACAGCTACTACAAGTTCAGAAAAGAAAAAACGCATTGGTATCAAAACAGATGCGCAAGTAGACGCCCAAGTGCGTGAAAAAATCATTGGTGCTCGTATCGCATTACTGTTAAAAGCACCGTTCTTTGGTAATCTGGCCACAAGACTTAAGATAGAAAATGCTGACGATTGGTGTCCAACTGCTGCCACTGATGGACGTAAACTTTATTACAATTCAGAATTCCTTAAAAAGATGCCAGCTAAACAGTTAGAATTCCTGATCGGGCATGAAGTATTGCATTTAGTCTATGACCATATGGGCCGTGCTGGCGAGCGTGACAAACGACTATTTAATGTAGCCGCAGACTATTGTGTTAATCAAGACTTGTTAGATCAGAAGATTGGTGAAAAGATTCCAGTTGGATTGTTTGACACAAAATATCGTGGCTGGTCAGCCGAAGAAGTCTATGACGATTTGTACAAAAACGCTGAAAAAATCTCCATCGAAGATCTAGAACAGATGTTGCTGGACGAACATTTGGACGGTGATGACAGCGACGATATCGACGGTGATAACAAAGATGGTGAAGGCAAACCAGGCAAGGGTCGTCCTCGGTTAACTGAAGAAGAAAAGAAACAGATACGTGACGAGATCAAAGAAGCTGTTATGACTGCCGCTCAGACAGTAGGTGCAGGTAACTTACCTAGTGGTGTTCGTCGTTTGATCAAAGATCTAACAGAACCTCAACTTAACTGGCGAGAACTATTACAACAACAGATCCAAAGTACCATCCGTGCTGACTACAGTTGGACACGCCCAAGCCGTAGAGGTTGGCACATTGATGCTGTGTTACCAGGTAACGATCTAGAAAAAGAAATCGATATCTGTGTAGCTGTTGACGCATCAGGCTCTATGTCAGATGACATGCTTAAAGATATCTTAAGTGAAGTCAAAGGTATAATGCAGAGCTATAACAGTTTCAAACTACATCTTTGGTCGTTTGACACAGAAGTTTATAATGCCACTATATTCACTGCTGAGAATATCGATGAGATTATGGAATGGGAAATTGATGGTGGTGGCGGTACTATGTTTGAAGCCAATTGGCAATATATGTTGGACAATGACATAGTGCCTAAGAAGTTCGTCATGTTCACTGATGGATATCCAGGTGATGGTTGGGGTGATGAAAACTACTGCGATACTTTGTTTGTCATCCATGGTAGCACAACTATCCAAGCACCATTTGGTATCACTGCTTATTATAAATTAAGCAAATAAACGTCTAAATAAATAGACTATAATGTCTCAAGACTATAATAATTATTTTCCAATCAAAACTGCCACAGCTTGTAACAGCAAATGGACTTGGAGTACCATATGGTTGAACAAAGGAGAGACTAGTAGTTGCCATAGAGTAAATGCTGTACCAATTGACCCTAACAATTTTGCCAACTTTCATAATCTTCCTAAAAAAATTGCTGACAGAGAACTCATGCTCAAAGGTGTGTGGCCCACTGGTGGGTGTGAGTATTGTCAGAAGATAGAGCAAGCAGGTGGGCACAGTGATCGTCAACACAATAACAATATTGGTGGTTATGTACCTGTAGAATTAAAAACTGATCCTACTGCCACCCACGTCACTCCTCGCATAGTAGAGATATTTGCACAGAATACCTGTAACTTTAGCTGTGTTTACTGTGCAGAAGATCTCAGCAGTCAGATACAAAATGAAAATAAGAAGTTTGGATATGCTAGCGGGCTGAAAAGGATGCCTATTATTATTAAGTCACATGCCAACGAATACTTTGACAAGTTTATTGAGTGGCTAGATGAAAACATACAAGGCTTAATGCGTTTACACCTATTAGGTGGCGAAACATTTATTCAACATGATCTTATGGAACGGGTATTTGATATCATTGAGCGCAAACCTAATCCCGATCTACAGTTTAATATATTCAGTAATTTCAACGCATCAGAAAAACATTGGACCACATACACTAACAAGATTAAAGATTACTGCCAAGCTGGTAATCTAGGTCGTTTTGATCTTACCTGTAGTATAGATTGTTGGGGACCACAGGCCAAATATGTGCGTCATGGCCTAGATCTTGATGTATTAGAAAGCAGATTAGCCTGGGCAGCAGAACAAAGTGAAGATTGGTTGTACTTGAATGTTAACCAAACTATTAGTAGCATGACTATTAAAACCATGCCTGAACTGATAGAAAAGATCAATAAGTATAATCAAAATAGGCATATCGGACATTATTTTATGTTTGTAGATGGATATAGATTTCAACATCCTGATGTATTTGATTATAGTCTTTGGGCAGATGATTTTAATCGTATATTTGCGACCATGCGTGATGTTTCCACAGAAGACAAAGAAACCATTCTCAGAATGGCAGGCTTACAAAAGAGATTACAAAATACCTGTAGACAAGATTTAACTAAAATTAAACAACTACACGATTATTTAGATGAACTTGATCGCAGGAGAGGAACAGATTGGCGAAGTTTATTTCCATATCTAATCATATAATATGTTAAAACACAGTGAAGTCAATCCTTTAAATGTACATGGATTAAGGAAGTTAACACACTGCCCTCCCCATTTTGAACGTGTAGAATTCTTGCCTATCGCAACAGTTAAACATCTGTCAGATTGGATATTTGAAAACCTCGAAGGGCGTTTTTACATAGGTAATGTAGATACTCCACAACAACGCCTAGCTCTTGTGGCATTTGAGCTGGCCAGTGAAGCCAGCTATTTCAGTTTACTCCTTCCACAGATTAATACCTTCTAAGAAATTTTTCCATCCCTCGCGTAGCTGTTAAATAAAATTGTCCCCTAAGGAGAATTTATTAAATGGCAAAGAAAGATCAACAAACAGCGGCACCTGAAGCACCAGCTCAAGCGCCACAACAAGCTCAACAACCAGCACCTAGTCTTACCTTACAAGACTTAGTGTTAGTAGCACAAATCATCCAACTGACTAGTCAACGCGGTGCATTTAAAGCTGAGGAACTAGCAGATGTTGGTGGTTTATACAACAAATTAATTGCATTTTTGCAAGCATCAGGAGCATTAACACCTCCACCAGCAGCACCAATAGAGGAAACAAACTAAAATGATTAAACACGTAGGTAAACACAATCAACGTAGAGTTGCTATTGTATATAGAAAAGTTCCAGGCGATGATCACATGTGTCTAGTGGTATATCCAGATACATTACCATCATTGATCCATGATGAAACTATGAAATGTTTAGAAAGCGCAGTAGGACAATCAGCTAAAGAACTAGCAGATGCACTATTCCGTACTACAATGGCCGACGGTGAGAATGCCCTTGGCACATTACATAGAAAAGGTTATTTGAAAAAAGTTCCTTGCAATCAAGTTATCGTAACAGCTAGTAAGAACAGCACATGCCGTTTAGATCAATTAAATGAATTAGTTGATAAGATTGATGCAGGTGGTGAAGCTGCAGAAGAACTAGCTAATATTGAAAAGAATCGTGGTATCCGCGGTGCTAATCCAAATGTTGTAGAAGGTCGCGAAGTTGGCCAACCAAGAACACCATTAAAAACTACATCAGCTGATATGTCAGGTGACGTTGCTCCAAGTGGCGTATTAAGTGACAGTGACTTAGCCGACATGAACCTAACACAAGCTGAACGTATGGAAGCACAAGCTAAGACATTATTAGCAGAAGCTGCACGTTTAAAAGAAGAAGCTAAATCATTAACTCCAGCAAAACCAGAAAAGGCTAAGAATGTCGCAAAACCCAAAGCTACCAAAAAAGCCACAGCGTAATAGTAAAAAAATCACGCTGAACCATGCTAAGCGTTGGAAAGACATCGTTGAAGATGTAGACAAGAGAGAGGTACCTATCACTATACTACAAGAGATCGTAGTCAAATTAGTTGATGGTACCAACATCTCAATCGATGTTAAAAAGTTACTAACAGAAGGTATGGATCCTAATGAAATAGAAGAAATGCTGGATCTGAAATTCAACGAACTTGATGCCTACATCCAAAATGTTGATTTCTTGATCGATATTGAAAAAGTGGTCAGCGCAGTCCAACCAGAAACAGACAAGGTACTGAAAGGCCTATGATTTGTAGTATATTAGCTGCAACTAACTTAGGTGGAATAGGCAATAGAGGTACCTTGCCCTGGCCCAAGAATAAACAAAACATGGCTTGGTTCTGTGAACATACATTGAACAATGTAATAGTAATGGGACGCAAGACTTGGGATGATCCGCTCATGCCCAAACCACTTCCGGAACGTATCAACTGTGTATTCAGTAATAACAATTTAGATAGCTTTGATGCACGCAGACTATCAGGAGATACTGTAGAACAAGTAAAAAAACTACATAACCAATTTCCAAATCGTAAAGTGTTTATAATTGGTGGGCGTGAACTATATGAAGCTACTGAATCTATCGTAGAACGTGTATATCTTACTCGCATGAAAGGAGCATGGTTTACTGATACTCGTATTGATTTAGAAAAGTACTTGGCTTGTTTCCGTATCAAAACAGTGCGCCCAGGCACAAACTGTACCTATGAAATCTGGGATCGCGTGTTATTCTAGTTGACAAACGATAAAAAACCAGCTATAATAGTGTTATATGGTTACTAATATCATCCAAAAATCAAAGCACCAATGGCAGTCCAAATTAGAAAATACCCATAGGGTACGTTTCTTTACCACCCAACTAGAAATAGATGAGATGTTCACTATCACCAAAGCTGACAAGTTCCATAAGGTAGCAGACGCATTCAAAGAAACACCACAGTATCAGTGGGTAGAAGAAAATGACGTTACTCTAGGTTGGATGGAAGATGACAGGTATCTAGCGTGGAAGAAACAGATAATCATCTATGGTGATCTTACAGAAGCACAGTATGTAGACTATGCACTGAGATTTTTCAAGCATAGGACAGATTGGAAATGATAGAATACGAACAACAGGATTATGATGTGGCTAAAGAAACTATCAGTCAAGGATTCTTCATGGATCTAGACAAAAAAACATTAGAACCCACTGAAGAAAATATCGTAAACGTAGCTAAAAATTATTATATTGTGAGGTTAAGAACATACGATCCCCAGACTGGCAGCCATCTATGAGAATAGTTTTAGTATTATTATTAGTACTTCCTTTCGCTGTTTCAGCCATGTGTGAGCGTGAAGAAACTCTATATGCTAACAGCGTGAGTCTACACGTTAAGACAAAAGAACTACATGAAGCAAGTAAACGTTTATTTGAACAAAAGAAATTATCAGCAGAAGAAATGGTTAAAAGTTTTACTTTGGTCAGTAGATCATTTGATATGGTGATCAAATCACAGCATCTTTATTATGAATGTCAAGCGAGGACTATGGTATGAAAGTTTATATAAGCAAGTACAGAGATCATTGGGTAAGCCCTTACAAGATCTGCGAACGGATCTGTTGGTGGCGTGAGATTGACTACGATGAGCCCTGGGTCAAGCGTGTTAATGCTGTATTAGCACCTGTCATGGGCTTATGGATGGCATTTTTAGATTTAGTGCATCCACGCATTGAATATGTTAAGATTGATCGTTGGGATACATGGAACATGGATTCAACCCTAAGTCCTATCATCTTACCTATGCTTCGTCAATTAAAAAAAGACAAACATGGTGCTCCTAACACAGATGATGAAGATGTTCCACCCAACCTACGCAGTACTACCAAAGCCGCTCAAAAGGCCAAGAAAGAAACATGGGACACAGATGGTAATCATTTCAAACGCTGGGATTGGATCATGGATGAAATGATCTGGGCATTTGAACAATTAACTATAGATTGGGAAGAACAATTCCACTCAGGGGTGCATGATACCATATGGGTACCTAGTAAAAAACTTGATGCCAAAGGTAAACCCCTAACCTACCAAATGAAAAAAGGTCCAAAGGATACATGGAAGTGGGATAAGAAAGGTTGGACCAAACACAGTGCTCGCATTGACAATGGTCTAAGATTGTTTGGCAAATATTTCCGTTCGTTATGGGATTGAGAGTTTATCTTAAACAGTTACCACCAGAACATGAGCTAAGAAACCAACCATTGAAAGGTTCGTTTTATCATGCTACTGATGGCAAGTTCAGTCGTGAAGTATTCTCTAGCTATGGTATTGCTAATAAAACCTATAATGATCTAGGTCCAGCTTGGACTGATAACGAAGAATTTTATTTTGTGATAGCTGATGAAAATCACAGTACATAAGATCGCTATGGGTGACGTTGAGGATCCAGAACTATATGCCGCCGCTCCTATCATGGAATGGGAAAAGAGTGAAAAAGGACAGTGGCTACATAAGCATAGTCGTCAGCAGATGGAATACATAGTCCGCCCTAATCAAGAAACCTATGGGTGGATGGTGATCATATTTGCTTGGTTGGAAGAGCAAGACATAACTTATTATCGTTTAAAATGGGGAGAATAGCATGGCATACGACGTATTAAAAGCGGCATTAGAAAAAAAGAAACAACAAAATGCACCTGCGAAAAAAGGTACTAAAGTAGATACCAAAGGCCCTGGTGTACATTCACAAGTAACTTCAAACAAACCTGCTAAGAAATCAGCTGGCCGCGGTCGTTAATGAAATTCTTAGTCACAGGTGGTACAGGGTTTATAGGACATAATGTTGTCCGCTTGTTAGAACAACAAGGGCATGAGTGTATCATCATTGACACAGAAACAGACTATGGATTCGTTCCTCGTGAAGAATTAAAGTTCTTAGTTGACAGTAGGCTAGCTCGCATACAGACTAAACCACGTATCATTGATATACGCGATACAGAACATTTAAGCACTGTCATGCGAGTCTATAAACCCAAAGCAATCATACATCTCGCGAGCTTTCCCAGACAAAAGGTAGTAAACACCAATCCTGTCCTAGCCAGTGATGTCATGTCAAATGGTTTAATCAATTTATTAGAATTAAGCAAACAACATGGCATTACAAAGTTTGTCTATATCAGTTCAAGTATGGTCTATGGTGACTTTGGTTGGAAGATCAGCGAGCACGATCGTTGTCGTCCACAAGGACAGTATGGTATCATGAAATACATGGGTGAGAAACTTGTCGCTGATTATAGTCGCCAAGGTTACTTTGATCATGTTATTATCCGCCCTAGTGCTGTCTATGGTGAATGGGACGTGGAGGATCGTGTCATCAGCAAGTTTATGCTGGCGGCTCTACGTGATGAAACCATGCGTGTACATGGTGCCAATGAAGTCCTAGATTTTACTCACGTAGATGACACAGCAGAGGGTCTCGTCTTAGCCGCAACTAATCCTGCTGCAGAAGGTATCTACAATATAACTTATAGCCAAGGTGATCCCTACACTCTATTAGATGCCGCAAATTTAATCAGACAGATCGCCTGTAAAGGTCGTGTAGAGATCCTAGATAAAGATAGTCAATTCCCTAGTCGTTCAAGATTGAACATCAATCGCGCACAACAAGAACTAGGATACGATCCTAAAATAAGCATCAGAGAAGGTTTCCAGAGATATTATGATTGGTACACCCAAAATCCCATTCTTTGGCGTAGATAGACAATACCAAAATCTACGTGAAGAGATCCTAGACTTTACTGATAAAGCCTATGCATCTGGACGGGTCCTTGATGGCAAATATACTAAACAGTTTGAAAAAACTATCTCTAAGATGACTGAACGCAAGTACGCAATTTCAGTTGGTAGTTGTACACAGGCATTGATATTTGCCTTGCGTTCCATTGAAGACTTTGGTGTACATCATAAAGTCCTAATCCCAGCACAGAGTTTTGTTGCCACAGTCAACGCGGTATTAGAAGCAGGTTATGATCCTGTATTCTGTGATGTCGACGGCTCCACTGGACTTATGGATCTAAACAAGATTCCTGTAAGTGCAGATGAGATTGGTGCCATCATGTATGTTAATCTATTTGGTAATGTATTGAATCAGGATCGACTGATATCTTATATGGAAATGTTCAGTGAACGCAAGATTCCCGTGATCGAAGATGCCGCACAATCATTTGGTGCATACTATCGCGGTGTGCCCAGTGGCAAGCTAGGTGATGTCAGTTGCCTAAGTTTTGATCCTACTAAAAACCTAAACAACTATGGATCAGGTGGTATGATACTCACTGATGATCCTGCTGTTTATGAGTCAGTCAGCGACATGCGTGACAACGGTAAATTCAGTGATCACATAGCCAGTGGAACTAACAGCAAGATGAGTGAAGCAGACTGCGCACAACTGTTGGTCAAATTAAAGTACTTTGATGGTTGGCAAAAGCGTCGTACAGAAATTGCAGAATATTACACAGAAGAATTAGATGGTTGGGTCAGCACACCTATAGTTGATCAGAATGTAGAACATGCTTGGAGCAAGTATGTTATTCATTACCATGCTAGATCAAGTTTATACACTGATTTATTAAACATGGGAGTTGAAACTCGTATCAATTACGAAACACCCCTACATCTCCAACCAGTGTCATTCCAATATGAATTTGGCAAGTATGATACTGCTGAAATGTTAGAAGGTGCTGAGAACTTTAGTCGTACTTGTTTGAGTTTGCCTATCTATCCAGAATTAGAAGACTACGAAGTTGAGTATGTAGTTGATAGTATCAAACAGAATATTTCTTAGCATAATATTCTCGCAACCACGCCCATTCAAAGCTCCGCATTAGCTCCGCATAATCACCTGCAACTTGCTCGTAATATTCAACAGCATCACGTGCGCCTTTGATCGACCATCCAGCGCAGAATCCATCAGCTTTGTTTAACCAGGTGTCTAGTCGATAATCACTTTCGATACTGCCAGTTTTAACTATATCATCTTTTAACTTAATCACTTCACGGAAAGCAGTGCGCCAAGTTAATTCATTAGTAGTGTTATAATGGGCAACAGCACTGACTACAGGAACAACTGCATGGGCACGGCTAAGTGTAAAGTCTAAGCCCCAATCATCTGTAGACAATACCAACTGCCGGTTATAAGCAATGACTCCCATGTGTCCATATTCTAGTCCATTGACAGGATTACGGCTGTGGAAAATATAGTGTTTGGGTTCTTGTAGATAATCTGGTTGCCAGGACCAATCAAATTCAGGTAAGACTTCCAATTTGGCAAACACAGCCCAGAACCAAGGGGTGCTACTCAATTCAGCAGCCGCTTTATATGCTGCCGCACGTCCATTGACATTTTTGACTCGTTTAACCCCGCGTCCGCAGGTGTTAACCAAATGTTCATACCACTGTTCTGCTTCAGGTTCGCTATTGCTGATATAGATAATATCCAGCAACGTAGGTGTCAAATATGCTTGTTTTTGCTTGATAATGTATGGATAATCGTAGATTTGAGACACTAAATGTGTCTGAACGTCACGTGGGGCTATACTGATACTACCTGCGTCATTAAAACTATAAAAGGCACGTTTGGACCATAAGGGCGCATCAAATTTTACACGCTGATTTATCCATACATAAGGGGTGGTAAACTTATAATTTTTAAGATCTGCTGTGATATTTTCTGTAGTAGTTTTCAATAATGACCAAGGTAATCTAGGCACACCAGGGTAGTGCCAATTGACATCCTTGTACCATTCCAATAACTCTATGTTTTCTTGTTTACGAAACTCACTGACATTAACTAAAAATGTATCACCAAATTGTTGATTGCCGCTGGCCCAACAGTGTAGCTGATAGGCTTCCCATGGTCGAACTCTATAGTCAAAGTCAAAGTCAAAGTCAAAATAGCTACAACAACTTGAAATTACCCAGCAAAAAGGGGTTCTACTACGTGCTACACAGCGTTTAAGTGTATCTAGATGATTATCGTAATAGCGGACCACACGACTATGTGGATATTGTATTTGGATATTGCGGACATTTTCATCGTGCCCACCCATATCCATGATGAATATGTCATACATTATGGAATCAACATATAGATTAAATCTGCTAGTGTGGCACTCCAACTGTCACTGGCAAATGCATCTATCCTAATATTATATTCATCTTCTGCGGGCTTTTCAAATAGCTTGTTGGTATCTTTGTATTCACTTTTCTTGATAGTATCCATCCATACAACAAAATCAGCGGCAAATGTTTCACGCAATTCTCGAGTAGGACACACAAAATCACAGACTGTGATAAAACCAGCTTCAACTGACTTATCAGCGATAGCTCGCATACGTCTTGCTTGACGCAAGCGTCCTTCCGGTGAAAAATCCCAATCATTGCATTCTTTGCGAACTTCATCAGCATTGATCCATTCTGCAGGATGATTTTTACAAATTTCGTTAAACAGTTTTTCAGCTAAGGTAGTTTTACCACTACCTGGTAAACCCATAATTAGTATTTTCATGATATGACTCGTACTCCATATTGTTGTTCAAAACGGTCAGCATCCTGGCGGTCATTGACCATGGGCTCACCACGGATATTAAGACTAGTATTTAACAGCATAGGACAACCAGTCCACTCAAACCATATTTCTAGCAGTTGACGTATACCACTAGTACAATCTTTGCCTACAGTTTGTACACGGCTGGTTCCATCAGTATGAACTATCGCTGGATATTTTTTGGGTTCTTTACAGTAGGCGACAACCTGCATATAAGGACTAGTAGAGAATCCAGTAGGCATATTAAAATATTCGTGTACACATTCTTCTAATATAACAGGTGCAAATGGACGGAACTGTTGACGTTGTTTGATAGCATTTACACGATCTTTAATATCAGAACCTCTGGGATCTGCTAATAAACTTCTATTGCCCAATGCCCTAGGTCCAAACTCAGCACGCCCACTAGCAACACCTACTATTTTATTTGTTACTAATTCACTTAACAATTCTTTAACCGGATACGGTCCAAGAATATCATAACCTAGATAAGGTCCTTGCCAATTTAGCTTGCTGCCGTAGGCTAGGGCCGCAGCGCCTAAGCTACTACCACAATCACCGGGATTAGGCATGATCCAAATTTTTTGAAAGTATGGACCTAGTAAGTCATTGGCTTTACAGTTAAGAGCAACCCCTCCCATATAAACTAAATTCTTACTCTGTCCTATTTGTTCAGCACGCAACATAACATGATGTAGACACTGTTCTAGAGTGTATTGAGCACTTGCGGCAATCGCAAAATTATCCATATCAGGACGATATTCATCACAACCAAGATGTAGATTTTGACGAAAGTTTACGTCGTGTGCATCACGCACAAAATCACCATACATACTGGCATCGTACATAGCATAAGCAGCCATGCCCATCAGGATATATTCTTCATCCAAGGGTTTCAATCCTGCACGTTTAGTCATAGCACTGTAGAACAATCCTATGCTGTGTGGATACTTCTGGCTCCACAGTTTTTTATATCGTGCCTTACCATCTTGATAAGATGCGTCCCAGATGCTGATAGTATCCCATTCACCTATGGCATCAATGACTACCACAGTAGCATCTTCAAATGGACTTGTCTGGAATCCGGCTGCAGCATGACTTAGATGATGACCATGGTATTCTATCTTAGGCATTTCTTCTCTAGGCCATATATTGTTCAATTGATGTTTGAAACTAGGTTTGAATAGTTCTTGATATTGGCCAGCATAGAGTTGACGTGACTTCTTTAACCATGGACGTTCATAGTAGGCGATGCGACCTGGTATTCCATAACGATCAAAACAGTCATCAAGCATCTCAACATTGAGCTCACTGTCGTGTTTACGTTTGCTATAACGTTCAGCATGACCAGCAAACAGTATCTGCCCATCACCATCGATGAGCGTTACTCCTGCATCATGAAATCCAGCCGAGATGCCTAATATGTTCATATATTTTGTCTGCTACTATCACATGTCCAGATTCAAGAAAGTGGCCAAACTTACCAAATGTCATACCATCTATATATGTCCATTCAGCCATTGATTCATTAGGCCATCCTAAAAAATACTTTGTATCAATTTGATCTATTAGATCTTTATTTCTAGTTCGTCCTTGATGTTGATGATTGTCAAAAGCATCTAACATGATATATTTTTTATTCTGTTGATTTAGATAATTTTGTATAAGTATTATGTAATTTAAATATTGTCTATATAGATATTCTTCATTATTATGTATAGTGATATACTTTATTAATTCAAACCTATTCTCTGAATACTGTGTGTACCATTTACGTTGCGCACCTGGCCAAACTATATAATCTCCAGTGGCATCGGCAAATTCTTGTCGCAAAAAAGATGACCAAGCGATGATAACTAAATCAGCATCTTTTGCACTTTCTATTACCCAACGTACCATACGCCAATTGCCGCACCCTGGATCACCTCTATTATTAACATTAGATTCTAACCGTTTAGCTAACACATATGGCCAAGCATTTGTTCTATCAGCTAACTCGTCACCATGCGTAAAGCTATCGCCAACTGTTAATATATTTTTTATCATTTATAAATAAACGGATCTCTTTTACGCAATTCTTTTAATTTTTTACGATAAGCTATTTCTAGCTTAATACGATTATAAATGCTTCGTAACCAATTCATCAAATTTCCCCTTCATTAAATTGTATGCGGCTTGATGTGCATCTTCTAACGGATGCATATCAGGACCTACTTTATATTTACTTTCTACTGCCCATTGGTAAAATCCTCTTGGATTTAATGTTTCTTGGATAGGTATCGTACCAGCTGGAAATAAAAACCAATGTGTCCAATCAATTTCGTCGATACGTTGAGATTCATTGCATACACAATTATCTAAACAGGTAAACAAATAAGGAATATCTCGATCTTTAAGATATGCCTGTAATTTAATTATATGCTGATCAGCAGTTAATTCATCAGTTCTATATGGCCATGTCCAACTTACTATCACCCCACAATGTTCTATAGTATCTAATTTTTCTCGTAATCTTTTAACTATTTCACCATTACCAATACCTGGATAAGCTGTACAATAATACTCATTATTACCAGCTAGTAATGCTGCAAAGGTCTTATAACTAAAAGATCCTGCATATCCATTAGCACAATCCTGCAATTCGCTACCAAAAATAACGCTATCACCTCCGGCTACTATAATCATATCCTGGTCTCATCATATCTATCTGCATCTGTTTATAATTGCTATCGCTCCAACAATAGTCAAATGTTCTTTCTATGTCATCGATAGTAATTTTATATATGTCTAAATAATCGCTCAATATATCCCAGATTTTAAACATATCTTTGGTACCAAAACTCGTTTCTAAATCAACAGCACCCAACGGCAAATACCCTAGACTGAGATTTTTATCTTTAGGATCTAACTGATTTTTGATTAGCCATTGATTAAATGCATCGATTTGTTTGGTATGCCAAGGAGTATTCTCGTCTCCATAAATCATATCTGCAGCCCATTCTACATCAAATTCACCGCTGTAATAACGTAATTCTGTGATTGCTTCACAGACTGTATCAGTTAACTCTGGTGCATGCTCATCACGGAATACTTCAAACAGTGTTTTACCTATCTGTGACCAATGCATATATACTCCACCAAACACACGATCATATCCATTGGTTAAAAAACCTTGTCTGTGTTCATCGGTAAGATCATAACGTGTTGTGTTTAAGAACGTAGTAATTTGGCTTGGTCGCACCCAAAATGGCATCGTAGCTAATTTGCGTTGGCTTAAGATTAAATTTTCCATTTCATGACAAAGTGTGTTTAATTCACGTATAGAATATTTGGTTGCATAATCAGCACGCTTATAATAATCGCTAAGATTCCATACTGTACCTTGTAGTGTTTCAAAATGATTATGTAATTTGTTTAATAATTCATGATTAGGGCCATTTTCAGCATAATCAAAAGCCACAACATTATCTGGAGTGAAATATTCTTCTATCTGATAGTCCGGAAAGAAAGCATTTATTGTTGCTATGGCTTGATTAACTTCTGTGCATAGATAAGATAATGTGCGAGCTGTTTTAGGAAATCCCATGAAGCAAAAATTCTTTTCTAATAAATTACCTGATTGTAATAACTTTTTTAATGCTATGATCCAATCTCGGGCCAATTGATGGTCATCAGAAATGATGTAGTAATCTAATGTGTCATCATGATCTAGAGGATTACGTAAAGTTACTTTAACAGTTGATTGATTGATACCACTCAAAAATATCTTTCCTTTCTAATAGAATGTCAGCCAAAGTTAAACTATCTTGGCGGATACTCTCTAATTGTAGCACACGATTCTTACCTTTTGCAAGAGCTTTTTGGTAAGTGTCGGGCCACTGTTCTTGAAAGGTTGGGCGTGTTTTAAGTTGGATCAACA
>Ga0208379_1000414_pt1 | contig 19102 bp, 23 predicted proteins | sample CryBogCBE02Aug07_FD_184559 | JGI IMG/M metagenome (GOLD analysis project Ga0208379, IMG submission 184559) | Freshwater microbial communities from Crystal Bog, Wisconsin, USA - CBE02Aug07 (SPAdes) | ecosystem: Environmental > Aquatic > Freshwater > Lake | place: Crystal Bog, Wisconsin, USA... | reverse complement strand
TTAGCGGCGGCGAAGCAGGATTCCGAGAATGAGTCCGGCGGCGAAGGTGATGCCGACCGCCTTGAAGGGGTTGTCGCGGATGTAGTCCTCGGCCTGATCGGCGACTTCCTCGATCTGGTCCCGGTAATCTGCGACTGTTTCGCCCGCCCGTTCGGCAAGTTCGCTGTAGCGTTCGCGAGCCTGTCCGGAAAGTTCCCCGTACTTGGCCTTCGCGGTCTTGGAGAGATCGGCGTAGGAGGAGCGGGCAGCCTCCTTAAGGTCACCCGCGGCGGCACGAAGTTCCTCGCGTCCGGCCTCGTAGGCGGCACGCGTGCTGGTGCGTGCGCTTTCGGCGACTTCGCGGGCGGCGCTGGCTGCGGCGTCGATCGCTTTCCTGGCATGGGCCTGGCTGCTCTCGAGTTTTTCGGCTGCGGGGTTTTTGGTGTCGCTCATGGGTTGGTGTTGGTTGATCTCTTCCAAAGATCGCAGATGGCGGGTGGATGGCAAGAAGGCATCACGGGTTTGCCGTCCAACGGTGGGCTTGGCCGAGAGGGAGGAATCGGCCGTCCAGACTGCCGGTAAGTCCCATGGCGACGGACTCGGTCCGTCCGTCCAGAGAGGCAAGGAACTCGTTGAACAGCGACCTCGCCTCGTTGTCAAATTCCGGGCTGTAGGTGTTGAGAAGGATAAACAGCGGGGAATCGTCGAGAACCTCGAGCGTTGATTCCAGCAAGCCGCTCAGATGGTCGGAGAGTTTCCAGAGTTCGCCACCCTTGCCCCGTCCGTAGGAAGGGGGATCCATGATCACGGCGTCGTACCGGTTGCCCCGGCGGATCTCCCGCTGGACGAAGGTCATGGAATCCTCAACGAGGTAGCGGATCGTTGCCTCGCCGAGGCTCGAGAGGTGGGCATTCTCCGAGCACCAGGAGACCATCGCCTTCGAGGAATCGACATGGGTGACGGCTGCCCCCGCAGTGGCGGCAGTCAGGGCGGCGCCGCCGGTGTAGCCGAAAAGGTTGAGGACTTTTGGCGGATGGTCCTTCCTGCTGTTCGAGAGAAGGGCCGATATCCAGTCCCAGTTGGCCGACTGTTCGGGAAAAAGTCCAAGGTGCTTGGATGCCGTCGGCCTGATCAGGAAAGAGAGGGGCCCGCGCTTCACGACGCAGGGGGAGGAAAGGGGCTTTCTCCACTCCCAGGATCCTCCCGTCGCCCGGTTGCCGGTATAGCGGCCTTCCCATTCCGGCAGGGGGATCCCGGATTTCCAAGGCACACAGGCTGCGCTTTCAGGGCGGAGGATAACCCGCTCCCCCCATTGTTCCAAGCGCTGTCCGTCACCCGTGGCGAGAAGTTCGTATCCGCTCCAGGCGGTGTCGGGCAAGGGACTCATGGGATCAGAAACCGTTCCGAAACTGAATGGCAAGGAGCCATCCATTGAGTCCCGCGATCACGGCGGCAAAAATCCATCCGGCCGTCCGGACCCAGGCCGTGTTGGCGAAATGTCCCATGATCCGTGCATTGCCCGTAAAAAGCACAAGGGGCACGACGGCAAAACTCAACTGCATGCTCAGGATGACCTGGCTGAGCAGAAGCAATCTAGTGACGGATCCATTACCCCAGAGGGCGATCACGGCAACGGCGGGAACGATGGCGATGAGGCGGGTCAGAAGCCTGCGCATCCAGGGCGGAATGCGGACTTCGAGGAATCCTTCCATCACGATCTGTCCTGCCAATGTACCCGTGAGGGTACTGTTCTGTCCCGAGGCAAGCAGGGCCACGGCGAAGAGCGTGCTGGCAGCCCCGACGCCGAGCATCGGGGTGAGCAGGCGGTAGGCTTCCTCGATGCCGGTGACATCGGTGCGCCCCGCACGGTGGAATGTCGCCGCCGCGAGGATGAGGATGGCTGCGTTGATGGCCATGGCGAGAGCCAGTGCGATGTGGGAGTCGATCGTTGCGAAACGGATCGCCTCGCTTCTACCGATGCGGTCGAGGGGATAACGCCGTGTCTGCACGATCGAGGAGTGCAGGTAGAGATTGTGGGGCATCACCGTGGCTCCCAGAATCCCGACTGCCACGAAGAGTTGGCCGGGGTCCGTCACGATCGAGGGGTGGGGAAGGAATCCCTTCAGGATCGGCGCGAGTTCGGGTCGCGAGAAGAACAACTCCAGCGCAAAGCATCCAGAAATGGTTGCGATCAGCATGATCACGACCGCCTCGATGTAACGGAATCCCCGTTGCTGAAGCAGCAGGAGCAACAGCACGTCGAGCACGGTGATGATGACCCCGAGGAGGAGCGGGATATGGAAGAGCAGGTTGAAAGCGATGGCCGATCCGAGAACCTCGGCGAGATCACAGGCGGCGATGGCGATCTCCGCGGTGATCCAGAGGGGAATGGACGCGGCCTTTCCGAAATGGATGCGGCAGTTCTGGGCGAGATCCCTGCCCGTGGCGATGCCCAGCTTGAGCGAGAGATACTGCAGGAACATGGCCATGAGGCCGGAAAGCAGGATGACTGAAAGCAGGGAGTGGTTGTACTTCGATCCGCCGGCCAGGTCGGTCGCCCAATTCCCTGGATCCATGTATCCCACCGCAACGAGATATCCTGGGCCGGCGAAGGCCAGGAGTTTTCTCCAGAAGCCGGGCCTGTCCGGAACCCCCATGCTCCGGTGGACTTCCGGAAGGGTGGGGCGCGATGTCGGTTCCATAAATTAGCCTTGGCTAATCTTTTTATCCTGCGCTATACCTTTATCGCAATCTCAAATTCCCCGATGCCCCCCGCCAAAGCAACCAAGCGCTCCTCGGCCGCCGTGGAAGATTATTTGGAGCGCATTCAGGAACTGATCGAGACCAAGGGGTATGCCAGGGTGGTCGACATCGCCGGGTGTCTCGGCGTTTCGCAGGCAAGCGTCACCAACATGGCCAAGCGTCTTGATGCCGAGGGGTTTATCCGCCACGAGCGTTACCGCGGGATGGTGCTGACCGAAGAGGGTGAGTCGGTGGCTCTCGCCATCAAGGAGAGGCATCGGATCTTGACCGATTTTTTGATCCTGCTGGGGATTTCCTCCGCGGTCGTCGCCCAGGATGTCGAGGGATTGGAGCACCACCTAAGCGCCTCCTCGTTGAAGGCGATCGAGGCGCTTTGCCGCGAGCTCTCGTCCAGACCTTCCCTAAGGGAGAGGATTCATCGGAGTGGTAATCGGGCAATAACAGAATGAACCGGACACCTGATGTCCGAAAATAACGCTTTGGAGGTGATTCCGGGCTTGATCCCCCAGTTCCGAGATTCTTTGATGGCTGCAACCTCCCCATGGCCATCTCCACCTTCAAGCAACTCGCGGATCGTCTCGGCATTTCGGATCGCCAACTCCGGCGCTATGCCGAGGCCGGAAAAATCTTCGGGGTCTACACGACGAAAGGTGGACACTGGCGCCTGAGGGGTGCCCTCACGGAGGCGCGAGTTGAGCGCGCACGGAAGGTGCTCAGACTCACACCGCTCATCGCCCTTAACAGACGCAGGGAGCACTTCCGAAAGGCGAACCTGGTGATCAAGGATGTGCAGAAGCAGTGGAAGCAGACCTTTGAACCCAAGAAAAAGACCAGAAAGCCCAAAGCCACCCCCGGATCGAAGCCCGGGGATCCCCTGCAGGGGGATCTTTTTGCCGGTTGGTGAAAAGCTGACTTCCCCCCCTATTTTCCAGAAACCCAACTTGTCCCATCGCATCTAGCCCGTTTAGATTGTCGACTCCCCACCTCATGAACTTTATTGCCCTTCTTCCCAAGCTCCTGATCGCCGGCGGATCCTCGTTTCTGGGAACCCTCGAGATCCCGACCAATCCGGTGATCATGAACCACACCCTTGCCGGCGAGAAGATCCCCGGTGACAAGGTGGTGTGTCGCGACCGTTGGGGGACCCCCATGCTTCCTGATGGCAAGGCTGGCTACAGCCTGATCGCGCCGATCAAGAAAAGTCTCATTGCGCAGAGTCTCTGGATTCCTCCGGTGACGGGGGAGCGCCCCCCCCCGCCGCCCGCTCCCTCCGTCCAGGCAACTCCCGCCGCCGCGACCCTGGCAAAACCTGCGGGAAAATAGGGTGTTTCTTTTTATTTTGTCGCATCACTTGCGGCGGCATTGGGCGTTGTGTGTTGTCGCGGCGCCCGTTCATTAGGGTAAGGGACCGTGGCCGCTTGGCTTGCTCCTGGGCCACCACCCCATGGCGCTAGCGGACTCCTTGAGGCCATCGGGAAAATGCCCTGAAAAGGCGGCGAGGGTGATTCACGGCCTCCCTCTTGCACTTTCAAAGCGGGACGCCTTGCTGATCAGGTATACTTGAGCACTTCCTCAATGGTCGTGATGCCGTCGAAGATGCATCGCAGGCCATCCATGCGCAGAGTGCTCATGCCCAACTCCATGGCCTTCTGGCGCAGGACGACATTGGGGGCCTTGTCATTGATCATCGTCCTGATCGGGTCGCTCACCTTGAGCAGTTCGTAGAGACCTTTGCGTCCTTTGTAGCCGGTGTTGTTGCATTCCGGGCACCCCTTTCCGTAATAGAATGTCTTGTCCCCGATGTCGTAGGGGGTGAGGCCGAGTCGTCCGAGGACGGCCTCGTCGGGTTCGTAGGGCGTTTTGCACTTGGTGCAGATGCGCCGCACAAGGCGCTGGGCCAGCACGCCTTCGAGCGATGCCGAGATCATGAAGGGCTCGACTCCCATGTCGACCAGTCGCGAGACGGCCCCCGTGGAGTCGTTCGTGTGCAGGGTGGTGAACACAAGGTGTCCGGTGAGCGATGCCTGGATCGCGATCGTGGCCGTCTCAAGGTCGCGAGTTTCCCCGATCATGATGCGGTCGGGATCCTGGCGGAGGAAGGCCCTCAGGACCTTCGCAAAGGTCAGTCCTATCCCCTCGTTGACGGGAACTTGCATGATGCCGTCGATCTCGTATTCGACCGGATCCTCCGCGGTGAGGAGCTTGGAGTCGATCGTGTTGATCTTGTTGAGGCAGGCGTAGAGCGTGGTGGTCTTTCCCGACCCGGTGGGACCCGTCACGATGAAGATCCCGTTCGGTTTCTCGATCGTTTCAAGGATGTAGCTGTAAATGTCGGGTGGCATCTGGAGTGTTTCCAGATCGAGTTTCACGGCACTCCGGTCGAGCACGCGGAGCACGCAGCTCTCGCCGAATTGGGTGGGAAGGGTCGAGACACGCAGGTCGATGGTCTTGTCGCCGACCTGGCGCTGGATACGACCGTCCTGCGGAACACGCCGTTCGGCGATGTTAAGGTTGGCCATGACCTTGATGCGCGAGGTGACCGGCATGGCAAGATGGCGCGGCGGCGGCTCCATCTCGTAGAGGGCTCCGTCGACCCGGTAGCGGATCTTGAACTCTTTCTCGAAGGGTTCGAAGTGGATGTCGCTAGCCTGCGCCTGCACGGCCCGGTCGAGGATCAGGTCGACGTAGCGGATGATCGGGGTGGCATTCGCCTCGGCGGCGGCCGCCGCGGCATTGAACTCCTCCTCGTGGCCGTCGATCGTGGTGATGGCGGTCTGTTCGAGTTGCCCGAGGACATCCTCCATCGAGGTCTCCTCGGTCCCGTAGTGATCGGCGATGAGTTTCTCTACCTGATGACGCGGGGCGACGACCTGGGTGATCTCGCGGTTCAGGGTGAAGCGGAGATCCTCCAGGGCCTGGGTGTCGAGGGGGTTGCTTAGCGCGACGGTCAGGACGTTTCCCGAGGCGTTGATCGGAAAGACCCCGTGAAGGCGCGCCATGCCTGCCGGCACGAGTTGCAGGAGCGCGGGCAGGGGTTCGAACGTAGTGAGGTCCACGGCATCGACGCCGAGTTCGACCGCGATTGTTTGGGAAAATTCGCTCTCGGTGACGATGCCTTGCTCGATGATGATGTCGTCGATGGCGCGGCCTGAGTTCAGCGCCTCATGGACGAGTTCGTCACCCGTGATCTCGTTGACCACGCTCGCCCGCTTGAGGACATCGATGACCTGATGGGGATTCATCCTTTTTAGTGGGTGTCCCCCATGGTGGAGGAGATGACCTCCTCGGCGGTGGTCATTCCGGCAAGGACTTTCCGGATGCCGTCCTCGCGCAGCGTCCTCATGCCCAACTCGCGGCAACGGTGGCGCAGCTGGATGGTCGTGGCGTTGCGGTTGATCATCTGGCGGATCTCGTCGTCGGCGACAAAGATTTCAAAAATACCCATGCGTCCCCGGAACCCCTTGCCCCGGCACTTCTCGCATCCGACCGCCCTCATCGGGGTGGCACGGGCGACCTGGGCGGCATCGAGACCGAGGGCATGCATTTCGTATTCGGAAAGCTCGGTGGGTTCCTTGCAGTTGGCGCAGAGCCTGCGGACGAGTCGCTGGGCCATCACGGCGCGGACGGCGCTGGAAACGAGGAAGGGCTGGACACCGATATCGACCAGACGGGCGATCGCCCCGGGGGCGTCGTTGGTGTGCAGCGTCGAGAGCACCAGATGGCCGGTCAGGGAGGCGTTGATCGCGATGGAGGCCGTTTCCTCGTCACGAATTTCACCCAACATCACGATGTTGGGTGCCTGTCGAAGCATGGATCGAAGGGCGGCGGGAAATGTCATTCCGATCTCGGAGTTCACCTGGACCTGATTGATGCCGGTCATCTGATACTCGACCGGTTCCTCGACCGTGATGATCTTGCGGTCGGGTTTGTTCATGTAGTTGAGGCAGGCGTAGAGGGTCGTGGTTTTTCCGGAACCGGTGGGGCCTGTCACCAAGATGATGCCGTCGGGAAGCTGGACAAGTCTCTCGAAGAGGGCCTGGTCGTCGCTCAGGAATCCCAGCTCTGGTAGGCCGAGCATGAGGGAGGACTTGTCCAGAACGCGCATGACGATGCTTTCGCCGTGGACCGTGGGGATCGAGTTCACGCGAAGATCGACCGCCTTGTCGCCCACCTTGATCTGGATGCGCCCGTCCTGGGGAACGCGCTTCTCGGCGATGCTCATCGAGCCGGTCATGATCTTCAGGCGGCTGATGATGGCTGCCTGGAGTTTCTTGGGTGGGCTCTGGACTTCCTGAAGGTTGCCGTCGATGCGGAAGCGGATACGGAGCCTCTTTTCGAGCGGTTCGATATGGATATCGCTGGCCCTGTTGTTCTGTGCCTCGATCAGGAGGTTGGAAACCATCCTGATGATCGGCGCATCATCGTCCCCGATGTTCTCCTCGACTTCAAGTTCGGCCGGGTTTCTGGCCAGATCCTCCAGTCCGATGGGGTAAAGCCTGTTGATTTTCTCCTCGATCTGGGCCGGAACCGCGCCGACGAATTCGACGGGGCGTTTGAGCAGGAATCCGATGCTGTCGAACGCCTCGAAATCCATCGGGTCGGAGATGGCCAGGACAACGGAACCGTCGCGCTCGGTGACGGGAACCGTCTTGTATCGCCGGGCGGTCTCTGCGGAGAGCAGATCGACCAACTCAGGCGACGGGGTGACCTGGTTCAGATCGACGAACTCCATGCCGTTCTGAGAGGCCAGCGTCCTGGCAACGGTTTCGGCGGTGACGATCCCCTCCCGCACGAGGGTATCGACCATGTGGAGCCCCCCGGTTTTCCCGGCGATCTCATCAACCTGCTCCTGGGAAACGAGTCCGGCCTCCCTAAGGAGTTCGATCACGTATTCGTCGTTGGCCGGCATGAGTGTCGTGGGGGAAAGTAGGGCCCTGGACTATCTCCCAACATTCGTTGGGGTGTCAACGATGCCATGGCTCCTTCGCGTTGATTTTGTCACAAAGCTGCCATAGCTTTTGAAAATGTCCCGTTATCGAACCATCCTTATTTTCGGCGCCCCCGGAAGCGGCAAGGGAACCCAAGGCAAGATCCTGGGGAAGATACCCGGCTTCTATCACTGCGCCTGCGGAGATGTCTTCCGGTCTCTTGATCCCACCAGTGAACTCGGTGCCGCCTTTCTGGAATATTCCAGCAAGGGCCTGTTGGTTCCCGACGAGATGACGGTGCGGCTCTGGCATGAGTCCGTGCGCAAGACGGCCGAATCGGGAAAGTTCCGCCCCGACCGCGACTACCTGATACTCGACGGCATTCCCCGAAATGTCGCCCAGGCGGTGCTCATGGAGGAACTCATCGATGTGAGACGCGTCTATCATCTCTCATGTCCCGACCGCGACAAGTTGGTCGCCCGTTTGAAAAAGAGGGCCCTGCGGGACAACCGCCTTGACGATGCCAACGAGGAGGTGATCCGAAGCCGCCTCGCCACCTACGATTCCGAGTCGAAGCCGGTGCTCGCCCACTACTCTTCCGCGAAGCGTCTCGACATCGACGCCACGCTGTCGCCGGTCCGCGTCCTCCATGGCATCATCGGAAGCCTCCTCGAGGAAGTCGAACTTTGAGGGATCGCCAAGGGGAGGCGCGCGCCATGAGTCAGTTCGAGAGTCTCAGGGCCTCCTCCCTCTTCTGCAACAAGTGTGGCAAGGCGATGCCGGTGAGGGAGGCCCTTCTCCTCGTGTTGCCCGAAAAGGAGATCTACGACTATCTTTGCTCGGGATGCGCCTCCTCCCTGGGGCGTCGCGAAGTCTCGGCTGGTGAGATCATGATGTCCAGGGCGTCGGCCGCTTCGAATCGGCCTTCCGGGGTTCGCCGGATGCCCGGATTCTGAGCCCTGGGTACCACGTTGGCATGAAGATTCTTTTCGCAGGCACCGGGGGCATCGGAATACCGACCCTGAGGCATCTGGTTTCGCATCACGAGTTGATTGGCGTCCTGACCCAACCCGACCGTCCCGCGGGACGGCATCGTGAACTCAGGCCGCCGCCCATCAAGGAGGAGTTGCTGAAGATTTTCCCGTCAACGCCCCTTCTCCAACCGGAGTCTCCCAAACTTCCCGGCGTGCTGGAGTGGGCAAGTGATCTTGCCCCCGAGGTCATGGTGACCATGGCTTACGGCCGGATCTTCCCCAAGTCCCTGCTCGATCTCCCCAATGTTGCATGCCTGAACATACACGCTTCCCTGTTGCCACGCCACCGGGGCGCCTCCCCGATCCAGGCGGCGATCGCGGCTGGTGATCGTGAGAGCGGGGTCTCGATCATGCACATGGCGGAGGGGTTGGATACCGGCGACGTGATCCTGGAGAGCCGGATTTCCCTACGGCGCCGCGAGACGGCGGGAAGTCTTTCCGACCGGCTGGCGCAGCTTGCCCCCGCGGCGCTTGAGGAAGCGCTGCAACTGCTCCGGAGGGGTGAGGCTCCGCGCATTCCCCAGGATGACGCTTTTGCCACCGTGACCGGGAAGATCACCCGTGCGGACACGCTGCTCGATTGGGGTCGTCCGGCCGTGGAACTCGAGTGCTCGATCCGCTCGCTTCAACCCGTGCCCGGAGCCCTGGCGACCCTCTCGACCAACGATGGGCGCGACTTTGCCATGAAGGTTCACTCCGCCATCGTCGCCAAGCGCGCCTCGGGTCTGCCCGGGGGGATCCTGCGGGTCGATAAGCGTGGAATCCTGGTTGCCTGCGGTGAGGGAGGACTGCTTCTCGGGAGCGTTCAACCGGAGGGGGGATCACGGATGCATTCCGCTGCCTTTGCCCGGGGCAGGGGGTTGCGTGGGGCCGACTGATTTGACTTTGCCTAGGGGGGTGTCCTGCGGTTTGATCCTTGCACATGTCTTCCACCACTTCTCCCGCCCCGAAATATCGTCGCATCGTCCTCAAGATCAGCGGTGAGGCCCTGAAGGAAAAGGGGAGCAACGACAGCGTTTCCCCGCAGATTGTTCATGCGGTGGCCTCATCCATCGCCCAGGTCCGTTCGATGGGTGTCGAGGTCGCGGTTGTTGTCGGTGGCGGAAATATCTGGAGGGGGCTCGCGGCAAGCCATCGCGGCATGAACCGCGCCACGGCGGACTACATGGGGATGTTGGCCACCGTGATCAACGGGATGGCCCTCATGAGCGCGTTGGAGGATCTCGGTCACCCCACGCGTGTCCAGACCGCGATCCAAATGAACAATGTCGCGGAGCCCTTCATTGTCCGGAAGGCGATCCGCCATCTTGAGAATGGCCGAATCGTCATCTTCGTGGCGGGCACGGGTAACCCCTTTTTCTCCACGGATACGACAGCCGCTCTCCGTGCCAACGAGATCGGCGCCGAGGTGATTCTCAAGGCAACCAAGGTCGACGGCATCTATGACAGCGATCCCGTGAAAAACCCATCGGCCAAGCGCTTTGACACGCTCACTTACGGGGATGCCCTGAATCGTCGGCTCCAGGTCATGGACTCCACGGCATTCTCACTCTGCATGGACAACGCCATGCCGATCATCGTCTTTGACATGTCGGATCCCTCCAATATCCTCCGGGCGGTCCGAGGTGAGGCTGTGGGGACCTTGGTCCGTGATGACAAGCCCGCGCTTTGAGATCCCGATAAAACCCATTCACCAACATCCCATCATGAGCGCAGAAGAAGTCCTGTTTGAAGCCGAGGTCGGCATGGAAAAAGCCGTCGAATTCATGACGCATGAGTTTCATGCCATCCGCACGGGCAAGGCGTCGCCCGCCCTTGTCGAGAACATCGATGTGACCGCCTACGGCAGCAGCATGAAGCTCAAGCAGCTTGCCCTGATCACCGCTCCGGAGCCGCGACTGCTGGTCATCCAGCCCTTCGATGCCGGCACGGTGCAGGATATCGAGAAAGCGATCCAGGAGAGCAAAATCGGCATCAATCCCGCCGTTGACGGCAAGCTCATCCGCCTGCGGATCCCGGAACTCTCCGAGGAACGTCGGAAGGACCTCGTGCGCACGGTCAACAAACTCGCCGAGGAGGCGCGCGTGCGTGTCCGTTCCTGCCGACGCGATGCCATGGATGCCTCCAAGAAGCTCCAGAAGGAGGGGAAGATCACCGAGGACGACCTTGAGCGTTCCGAGAAGGAGATCCAGAAGCTCACCGACAAGCAGGTTACAGAGATCGACAGGCACGTCTCCCACAAGGAGGCGGAACTCATGACCGTCTGAGGAATTGCCGTGAGCATTGCTCCATTCATCCGTCTCATCACCGCCGGCACGGTATTACTTGTCGCTCTGACGGCGTCCGCCGCATCACCCCTTGTGGCGGGTGCGGCCCCCTCTTTTTCGGGAGGCAGGGAGCAGGGGAGATCCGTTTCCCTTGGCTCACTGCGAGGCAAGCCGGTCGTCCTGCTGATCTCATCATCCCCCAACGACCGCCCGTTCCGCCGCCAGCTTTCGGAACTGCGCGGCAGGTATGAGCGCTTGGCCGCCAAGGGAATGATCGGGTTCGTGGCATTCACCGGCGAGCAGGGTCGGATCCGCTCCAATATCCCGTTCCTGACGGCGGACCGTCCCGCCGAGGTTGCCTCCCTCTACGATGTCCGGAACGGATTTGCCGTGGCCGTCATCGGCGTGGACGGCAATCTGGACTGTCTCTCGACAAAGCCCCTCCCTGGTCAGCGCATTCTCGACATCATCAACAACAATGCCTCCGTCCAGCAGCAACTGCGCCGCTAGAAGCCTCTTTAAAACACCAACCCCACCCATGAAAAAAACCATCCTTGCATTCCTGATTTGCACACTCGTGTCCGGTGTCTCCGAAAAGGTGTCCGCGGAACCCGCCCGGGAACTTCAACGCAAATCGCTGAAATCCCTCCATCACCTCTATGACCAGAATCCCAAGGCACAGGCCCTTGGAGAAAAGGCTGTTGCCGTCCTGGTTTTCCCCGATGTGGTGAAAGCGGGTTTCCTGGTCGCCGCCCAAAGGGGGGACGGTGTCCTGTTCAAGAACGGGGAAGTTGCCGGATACTACAACATCACTTCCGCTGGATATGGACTTCAGGCAGGGATCCAAAAGCTGAGCTATGCTCTCTTCTTCATGGATGAGGATTCCACAAAGTATCTTAAAAAGAGTGATGGCTTCGATCTCGGTGCAGCGCCCAGTCTCGTGGTTGCCGACCAAGGAGTAGGAGGCAGCATGTCCGTGGCCTCCTTGCAGCATGGCATTGCCGCCTTCATCTGGGGCCAGAAAGGACTGATGGCTGGGATCGGCCTGCAGGGCACCAAGATCACCAAGTACCATCCGAGCGAGTAGTCGCTTCAGTCCGAGCAGCTTTCCATAAAAAAAGCCCGGGTAATCCCGGGCTTTTCTTTTTGGGCCAAAACCCTTCCGGGATCGATCAATAGAATCCGGGTCCCCAGAAGCCTCCACCCCAGCAGCCCCAATCCGCGGCGTCGGCGTTCAGCGCGGCCGTCTCCTCCTGGGCCTGCTGGATGTTGTACTGGAGGTGGTATTGCTGGAACTGCTGGTACTGCTTCTGGTTTCCGACAAGAAGGACGTTGTTGGCGGCATCGGCGTAGAGGAAGAGGGTCTTGCCGTTCTTCACCACGGGAACGACCTTGCGCTGCGGGAGGGACTTGACCTTGGCGATCTGGGCGGCGGTCGTCGGCACCACGGTGTGGAAGCCCGCGGCGCTGAGCAGGGTGACCTTGGTCTGGGAGGCGCAGGCCCCGAGCAGCAGGGATCCGGCGACGAGGAGTGTCAGGATGGGCGATTTCATATCAGGTGAATGCTTAGACTTCAGTAGCCACGCGAGGCGAGAAAGAAAACAAATCCCGAGAAGCCCACGCAGTACCACCCGAACCATGCCCAATGACCTTTCTCGAGCCAGCTCGAGAGGAGTTTCAGGGCAAGAAGACCGGCAATGAAGGCTCCGGCCATGCCGAACAGGCCGGGGGCAAGGAGGTGCCCCAGATGCGCGAATGACGCATCGGGAGCATGGGATTTGAGAAGGCGGTGCAGTTCCTTGGCGATGGCCGGAGGGGTGATCACTACCGCGAGCGCAAAGCTGAATTCCTCGACCTTCTTCCTTGAGAGGCCGAGGAGCATGCCGGTCGAGATGGTCGTGCCGGAACGGGAGAGTCCGCGGAAGGGCAGGCAGAACCCCTGGGACACCCCGATCCAGAGGGAGGAAACAAATCCAAGTTCCTTGGTGCCGTCACTCCGTCGGGAGACTCCGGTCGAGATGATCAGTATGCCGGCGGCCAGCAGTGCCGATCCCACCAGGGGAAGGTGGCCGAACAGATCCTCGATCTCGTCATGGCTCGATCCATGCAGGATGACTTTTTCGATCAGGAGCTTGAGGGCAAGCCCGACAACGAGTGTCAGGAACGTCGCCGAAGCGACATGGAGACACATCCTGCGGAAGCTCTCCGCGTCGCGGAAGAACGTGTCGCGCCACGCTTTCCAGAAATAGAGGATCACCGCAGCCATCGTTCCGGTGTGGAGCATGACGAGCAGGAAGGTCATCGAGGGTGAGGCGGGATCGAGTCCGAGAAGCTTCTCGGCCACGATGACGTGGGCGGAGCTGGAGACGGGAAGGAGTTCGGCGGCGCCCTGGACGAGGCCCAGGAGTAGGATCTGAAGGACGGTGGGTTCCATGGAGGGGGGAGTATTTCCGAGGAGAGGGAATCTGAAAACCATCAAATAAGAAACCAAGCCCAAGGGCTTGGGCGGATTTTCCGGGGAACCACTTCGTGCCGAGACGCCTAGTTCCTTCTGGAGGAAAGGGTCGTGAAGACCATCACCCAAAATGCCTGGGCGATGATGAAGAGAGGGATGCCGAGGGCGGAGGGCAGGGAGTAGATCACGCTGACGACGGGGATCCAGACCATCCAGTTGGTCATCAGGACAGGGAAGATTTTCAGGGCATAGAACCGGAGAGGGGTCCAGGCGTGGAACCCCCGGTGGGTGAATTGATGGTCTCTCCAGAGAAAGACGCAGACGGCTTCCGGGATCGCCAGAAGCGGGCAGTACAGGAAGGCGTCGACAAGAACCTTCGTCACGATCACCGAGAGGCGGTCGGAGGGGCCGAACATCAGGAACTGCAGTCTGTAGAAGAGGTCAACCTGCATCCCGATGATTCCCCAGAAGGGGATGGCAAAGAGAAGGCGCGAAGCCGGAGGGGGTTCCTGCACCGGCCGTGCCGACTCGGGAAGAAGCGGACGGAGGGCTTCCGGGAGAAATGACGAGGCCACGGAGGTGCCGACAAACGAGAAGAGAAGCCCCCAATGCTCTTTCAGGGATCCCAGATGCATGAGGGCTTTGTGAATCCAAGGGCAGCAGAAATAAGCGGCCGCGAGGGCGACCATCACTCCCTGAAGCAGCAGGCCGGGGATGAGGTTCAGTCGCAGTGAGCGAAATGCCTCGGCCCGCGCGACGAGAAAAATCGACGCAAGGTTGTGGAAGCGCTGCATGCGGGAATGATGAAATGGGAATCCGGGGCGGTGATTCGGGTGAAAAAGGAAGAAGAGCTTCCCTTGGGGGGAAGCTCTTCCTGTAAACCTTTTGTTCCACGGATGTACCGTGGACAAGCGGGATCAGCGCTTGGAGAACTGGAAGCGCTTGCGTGCTCCGGGACGTCCGGGCTTCTTGCGCTCGCGCATGCGGGGATCACGGGTGAGGAGGCCGCCGGCCTTGAGGGCAGGGCGGTTCTCTTCGTTGAGATCATTGAGGGCGCGGGCGATGGCAAGGCTTAGCGCCCCGGCCTGTCCCTGAAGTCCGCCGCCGGAGGTTTTGGCCTCGACGTCGTAATTCTTGGCGACATTCACGGTCTCAAGGGGCTTGAGAACCGTGTTCTGCATCGAGGTCGTGGTGAAGTACTCGTCAAAATTCTTCCCGTTGACGCGGATCTTTCCGCTGCCGGGGGTGAGTTGGATGCGGGCGACGGCTGTCTTGCGGCGTCCGGTGGAGGCGTTGGTTGCGGTGGCCATGATGAAAAAGATCCGTGTTTACTTTGCGGGCTGGGGATTCTGGCCGCCGTGAGGATGCTCGGCGCCGGCATAGACCTTGAGCTTGCCGTAGATGGAGCGGCCGAGACGGTTGTGGGGGATCATGCCGCGGACGGCACGCTCGATGAGGAGTTCGGGGCGGCGCTCGCGGCGCTGGCGGAAGGTCTCGCTCTTGTGGCCGCCGACAAATCCGGAGAAGCTCATGTAGGTCTTCTGGGTTTCTTTCTTGCCGCCGATCTGAACCTCGGCGGCGTTCACGACTACCACGAAGTCGCCGGTATCGACATGCGGGGTGAAGATCGCCTTATGCTTCCCGCGGAGGAGATTGGCGGCTTTGACGGCGACGTGGCCGAGGTGCTGGTTCTTGGCGTCGATCACCCACCAGTGGCGTTTGACCTCGGGAGCTTTGGCGGAAAAAGTCTTCATGGAGTTTCGGGAAAGGTTGGAAATACTAGGAATCCATCCGCTCTCTGTCAAAGGGGAAAACAAACTTTTTCACACTGGATTCCCAAGGCGGGACTCAAGGCACCCAGTGATTTTGCTCGCCAGCGTGTCCCCGGGCCCGGATTTTCCCCCCATGCCCTCCATCAGCTTTCTCGGGACCGGTTCGGGGATTCCCTCCGCGGATCGCTTTTTTTCGAGTTCGATCCTGCATCTCGACGGCAGTCATCTCCTCATCGATGCCGGGGAGCCATGCGTTCACCTGCTTCGTGACCGTGGAAGCCTGATCCGGGAGATCGACGCCCTGCTGATCACTCACGGCCATGTCGACCATGTCGGCGGCGTTCCATCGCTCCTGCAGGGGTGTCATCTTCTGGGCCGCGAGAAGGCGCTTCCTATTTATCTTCCCGGCGAGATGATCTCCCCGCTGCGTGCCTGGATCACCGCTGTTTACCTGCGGGAGGAGGCGCTCGGTTTTCCGGTGTCCTGGCATGCCTGGGATCATGGGCGCCCGGTCGATCTGGGTGGAGGAATCTCGGTGACGCCGTGGCTTAACAATCATCTGCGCGCCTGTTATGCGGGGAAACCCGGATCGGATCACTCTCGTCACTGCGAATCCTTCTCGCTCGAGGCCGTTCAGCGAGAATTCCGCGGTGTCATCAGCGGTGATCTTGCGTCTCCGGATGAATTGAGGGGCCTCCTGGCGGCGCCCGTGACGGTATTGGTGAGCGAACTTTCCCACTTCGGTCCCGACGAGTTGGCCGCAACACTGCGTGATGCCACGGTGGCATCGCTTTGCCTGGTGCATCTCTCGGACGAGCTTTCCCTGGACAGGGCCGCGCTTCAGTCCCGGATGGAGAAATTGCTTCCCGGAGTCGGCGATGTGTTCCTACCCGACGACGGCGAGGTGCTCGACTTCTGACTCAGAGGCCGCCCTGCAGTCCCTTGAAGCCCTCGGGCATATCCATCTTGATCACGGGAAGGGGAACGCGAAGCCGCAACTCGCCGTCCACGCGGATCTCGACATGATAGGTTCCGTACTTTTGGAACTGGACCCCGCCGAAGAAATGGACATTGGTGGCGTGCGATGAAAGATCGGCCAGCGAGAAGGGAACCTCCGCACGGGCGATTGCCTGATCCTCCTCGGGATCATAGATGAAGCACTCCTGGGTGAAATCGCCGCTGCCACCGCACCATCGGGTCCACAGGCAGAGTTTGAAGAATCCAATCGGCAGGGAGGGCGCCGGGATGGCGCCGATCACGCCGACGAGGGTCTGCTGTCCGCTGAGTTCTGCACGGACATCCTCGCAGAGGATCGCGGCCTGCAGGTCGGGAAGGATGGCTGTGCCGTTCATGGATGCCGCGATGGTGGGGGAGAGCGGATCGGATGGCAAGGAGAGTGAGGAGATGAATCCCGAAACGGAGGGGGTTGCCGTGGCGGCCAATACCGGGGATCATCGATGATGATGGCGTATCTCGACCACAACGCGACAACCCCGCTCTGCCAGGAGGCCAGGGATGCCATGCTTCCGCTGCTCGGGGAGGGGTGGGGAAACCCGTCCGGCGTCCATGCCTCCGGTCGACGTGCCCGTGCGGTGATCGATGAGTCGCGGGATCGGATTGCCTCGCTGCTCGGGGCGAGACCCGGCGAGATCATCTTCACCTCCGGCGGAACGGAGAGCTGTAATCTGGCGATCCTGGGCCTGGCGCGTCGACACCGATCCGCGGAGCGCTGTCATCTGGTGACGGCTGCGAGCGAGCATCACGCCGTCCTGCATCCGATGCGTCATCTTGCCGCTGTAGAGGGGTTCACCCTCACTGAGGTTCCCGTCGATTCACGCGGAGTGATCGATCCCGAACGGTTTGCCGAGGCCTTGCGCCCGGGGACCCTCCTTGCCTCGGTGATGCTGGCCAACAACGAGACGGGAGTCATCCAGCCGGTAGCCGAACTCTCCGCCCTCTGCAGGGAACGGGGGATCCTTTTTCACACCGACGCCGTGCAGGCTTTCGGGAAGATCCGATGTGCTCCGGCGGAGCATGGCGTCGATGCGTTCTCCGCCACGGCCCACAAGTTCTACGGCCCTCATGGCGCGGGATTCCTCTGGATTCGCTCGGGAACGCAAGTCGCGCCGATCGTTCACGGTGGATTCCATGAGAATGATCGCCGTGCAGGAACGGAAAACACCCCTGCGATCGCCGGCATGGCCGCGGCCGCGGAGCGTGCCGTGTCCGAGGTGATTGCCGGCAAGGAAGCGGAGCGGCAGGCCGATCTTCGCGAGAGACTCTGGGAGGGAATCCGGCGGTTGCGTCCCGATGCGATCCGCAATGCCTCGGGGGCGCCCGTCATCGCGAACACGCTCAATGTCAGTTTTCCCGGTTGCGACGGCGAGACCCTCCTCATGGGACTGGATCTCGAGGGTATCGCGGTTTCCAGCGGCTCGGCCTGCATGGTCGGAGCCGTCCAACCCTCGCATGTGCTCATGGCCATGGGACTCGGCGAAGACAAGGCCCGCCCCACGGTTCGTTTCTCGCTGGGGCGGGGGACCACGGCCGAGGAGATCCAGGCCACGATGAGCGCCCTGACCAAGGTGCTTTCCCTTCAGTCTGCGGGATGATGAGAAAGTTGATCGCCCGGCTCGCCGCGCCGTTTTCCGCCCCGCCACAACGTGGTACTCGTACCAGTGTCCGGCGTCGTGATCAGGAGCTGGAGGAGAAGGCGCGTAGCGCCGTCAAGCCATTCCATGAGCACCTTTCCCGATGCCTTGTCGTCGGTTGGAACTGGCGCATGAGGACCACGGCTGGAGTGGCCGTCCTGGGGCGGAACCAAATCTGGCTCAATCCCGCCCTGCGCGAGGTCTCCGGGGAAGAGGTGGAAAGGACACTGCTCCATGAATTGGCCCATCTGCTGGCACGCCACCGACATCCGCGTCGCCGCATCGAACCCCATGGGGAGGAATGGCGCGCGGCCTGCCGCGATCTCGGAATTCCAGGAGAATCACGCACCCACCGACTGCCTTTCCACGCCCGGCGCCTGAAACGCCGCTTCATCCTGCGTTGCCCCGCCTGCGGACGACATCACGAGCGTGTCTGGAGGCCCAAGCGGCCGCTCGCCTGCCTCCACTGCTGCCGCGCCCACAACGGCGGCCTTTACGATGAGAAATTCCGTTTTGTGATCAGTAGAATCGAAGGGGAACCGACCGGTCACTGAATCTCACCGAAATAGTGCTTTCGGAGGGTTTCGAGAAATCCCGATTCATTCTGCTTGAGGAGTGATTTGTTGATCGCCTGACGCAGTGGGCTGGCGATCGGAAGCGCGAAGGCGTAGGATTTCTTCTCAAAGATCGGACCGACCTCGGTGATGGGGAGTTCGGGATGCGAGTTGTCGTACCACTGTAGGGTCATGGCATCCAGGACGATGGCGTCGATTTGCCTTCCGACCAATGCGGTCACAGCCTCGGGCAGGGAGTTGAAGGACGCGGTGTCAAAATGATGATCGGAGCAGTACTGCGCGCCCACGGTTCCCGGAATGATGCCAACCCTGTGACCCGGGAGATCCCTCGGCCCCTTGATGATTCCTTCGAGGCTGTTAACCGTCATGATGCTGGTCACCGACGAGGTGATGTAGGCCACCACACCGACGCCAAAGGCGATCCAAATGGCCGCCAGCACCCTGCCCCAGGGACCTGGAAGCCCTTTGTGGGAACTCTTGCCCGTCATCACGATTGACATGACGTGGTAGAACGATTCGGCAAGCCCGTTCGCCCAATCCGGGTGGAACTCTGCGTTCCAACGTCTTTCGGCAACGGTCACCACGATGGTTGCACACAAGATCAAGGCGATTCCTAAACCGAAAACCTTGAGGTGACCGCTTTCGCGCAACCCGTTCCAGATCTTGAGCAAAGAGGAA